>Ga0222712_10000161_pt1 | contig 95261 bp, 81 predicted proteins | sample C33_657DmetaG_FD_165043 | JGI IMG/M metagenome (GOLD analysis project Ga0222712, IMG submission 165043) | Estuarine water microbial communities from San Francisco Bay, California, United States - C33_657D | ecosystem: Environmental > Aquatic > Marine > Unclassified | place: USA: California... | reverse complement strand
GTGGTGTCGAGGGACTGCAGGGTGGAGCGGTAGGCCGTGATGCCGTCGAGGCGGGCACGGTTGAAATCGCTGTAATAGCGCAACATGCGCGCGCTGCGGGAAGGGTCGTCCTGGGTCAGCAGCAGCCTGAGGTAACTGTCGTGGCCGCTGCTGTAGGAAGCGCGCAGCGCCTGGCGCACCAGCGCCTCCTGGCCGGCCAGTGCCTGCTCCAGTTCACGCTGCTGACGTTCCAGTTGCTGCAGTTCCTCGCGCAGCGCCAGGATCTGAGCTTGCGTGTCGAGAATGGCCGTGCGGTTGGCGGCGATGGTGGTGTTGCTGTCGCGCAGCGCCTGCTCCTGGGCTGTGCGATCGCTGGCCGCCGTGCGCAGCCAGTCCTCGATCTGTGCGATGGCGGCGGCCACCTGCTCCAGCTGTTCCTCCGGCAGGGGTTCCTCGGCCGCCATGCCCGCCGGGCTGCCGAGCAGCGCGACGGTCAGCAGCAGGGCGGCGGCCTGCCGGCAGGGGCTCAGGCGCTCTTGTGCACGAGACATTGGCCGGTCATTTCTGCCGGAACAGGCAGCTCCATCAGGGCGAGCAGGGTGGGCGCGATGTCGCACAGGCTGCCGTGGCTGCGGAAGGTCCAGCCGCGCTTGCCGACATAGACCAGAGGCACGGGGCCGCTGGTGTGGGAGGTCATGGGCTGACCGGATTCCGTGTCCACCATCTGCTCCACGTTGCCGTGGTCGGCCGTGATCAGGCACTGGGCATCGTGGGTCTCGATGGCCTCCACGAGGCGGCCGAGGCAGACATCCAGGGCTTCAACAGCCTTGACGGCGGCGTCGAAGCTGCCGGTGTGCCCCACCATGTCGCCGTTGGCGTAATTGCAGATGATGGCGTCATAGGTGCCGGCCGCGATGGCCTCCACCAGCTTGTCGGTGACTTCGAAGGCGCTCATCTCCGGTTTCAGGTCATAAGTGGCCACCTGCGGCGAGGGCACCAGGATGCGGGTCTCTCCTGCATAGGGTTCCTCGCGTCCGCCACTGAAGAAAAACGTGACGTGCGCGTATTTCTCGGTTTCGGAAATGCGCAGCTGGGTCTTGCCCAGCGCTCCCAGGTATTCGCCCAGCACATTGTCCATGGTCTGGGGCGGGTAGGCGCACAGCACGCCGATGTCGGCGGCATATTCCGTCAACGTGACGAAATCCCCCAGGGCCGGTTGCACACGCCGCACGAAGCCGTTGAAGGCCGGGTCGCTGAGGGCGCGGGTCAGCTGGCGCGCGCGGTCGGAGCGGAAATTCATGTAGATCAGCGTGTCGCCGTCCTCGAAGTGCACCGGCGCTTCGCCGGGCCCGGCCACCACGGTGGCCTTCACGAATTCGTCATCCTCGCCGCGGGCGTAGGCGGCATGCAGCGCGTCCTCGACGCTCGCGCTGTGGAAATCAGCGCGGGCTTGCGTCAGCAGTTCGTAGGCGGTCTGCACGCGATCCCAGCGATTGTCGCGGTCCATGGCGTAATAGCGGCCGATGATGGAGACGATGCGGCCGCTGCCAGCCTCGCGCAGCCGCGCTTCGGTGCGTTGCAGCGAAGCGAGTGCGCTGCGCGGCGGGGTGTCACGTCCATCGAGGAAGGCGTGCAGGTAAATGCGCTCGGCGCCGCGCTGGCTGGCCAGGTCGATCATCGCCAGGATCTGGTCCTCGTGGCTGTGGATGCCGCCCGGCGAGAGCAGGCCCATGATGTGCACCGACTTCTCGTTGAGAATGGCCTTGTCCACGGCGTCCACCAGCGGCTCGTTGAGGAAGAAGGTGCCGTCCTCGATGGCCTTGTCGATGCGGGTGAGGTTCTGGTAGACGATGCGGCCGGCGCCCAGGTTCATGTGCCCCACCTCGGAGTTACCCATCTGCCCCTTGGGCAGGCCGACGGCTTCGCCGGAGGTGGTGATCAGGGTGTGGGCACAGCGCTGCCAGAGGGCATCCCAGACCGGGGTGTGGGCGGCGCTGATGGCGTTGTGTTCTGTCTCTTCACGGTAACCCCAGCCATCGAGAATGAGCAGCAGGGTGGTGGAGCGACGGGGAGCAGTGTGTGAACTCATGGGAACAGGGCTTCCGGTAGGGGTGGACGCAAGTGCCGCGCATTATCCCGGAAAGCCTCGGGCAAGGCGAGCCTGCGCGGGCGGTCCGAACTTTCTTATGCCCGGGAATGCTGTGTATACTGCCTACCTTTTTTGCGCGCCCGTGGCGGCTTCGGCCGCTCGGCGCGTGTCTGCCACCGCCACTGTGCGGGCGGCCGAAAACACGGGGATATATGGCGCAGTTCATTGAATTTGTTGGTAATCACTGGATGCTCTCCAGTCTCTGGGTAGGTCTGGTCATTGCCCTGATCTTTCATCGCAACAAGACCTCAGGCGAAGCCGTCACGGCCCAGCAGGCCGTGATGCTCATCAACCGCTCCAATGCGGTGGTGGTCGATATCCGCGACAAGAAGGATTACGACAGCGGCCATATCGTCGACTCCTTCCATATTCCGCTGACCAAGCTGGGCACGCGCGTGGCGGAGCTCGACAAGTACAAGGGCGTGCCCGTCATCGTGGCCTGCCGACTCGGGCCGCAGTCCGTCGACGGCGTCAAGGTGCTGCGCAGCGCAGGCTTCACCCGGGTGCTGCGTCTTGCCGGCGGCATGACCGAGTGGCGCACGCAGGGTCTGCCACTGGTGCAATGACAAGGAATTCCTCAAGGAACGCAAGGCAATCACTCTCAATCACTCACGAACGATGCAGGAATCGACATGGCAGAGAACACTCACGATCAGAACATCCCGACAGCGCCGGAAGCCGGTGCGGCCAATGGACAGCAGGCGGCCAACCCCGGCCCGGCCTTCGCTCTGCAGCGCATCTACCTGAAAGATGCCTCGTTCGAATCTCCCCGCAGCCCGGTGGTCTTCCAGAACCAGTGGACGCCGAAGGTGAGCTTCAATCTCGGCACCAAGAGCGCCCGCATTGCCGAAGGCGTCTTCGAGGTCGTGCTGACCGTGACGGTGGAAGCGAAGGTGGATGACGCCGCTGCCTTCCTGGCGGAAGTGCATCAGGCAGGGGTGTTCTCCTGCGTCGGCTTGGCCGATGCCGACCTGGAGCACGTGCTGGCTTCCGTCTGCCCGAACATCCTGTTCCCCTACGCCCGCGAAGCGGTGGATTCCCTGATCATCAAGGGCAGCTTCCCCCCGATCAACCTGGCGCCGGTGAATTTCGACGCCCTGTACCTGCAGACCAAGCAGCGTCAGGCCGCTGAAGCCGCCGCCAAGGCCGGTCAGCCCGCTGCCAACTGAGTTCGAATGCCGGGCTCTCATCCGCCACCCGGCACATGCTCATGCCCCGAACGCGAAGTCCTGCTGGCGCAGGGCTTCGTAGACCACGACAGCCACCGTATTGGACAGGTTTAGGCTGCGGCTGCCCGCGCGCATGGGCACGCGCAGCAAGCGTTCCTGTGGCAGGCTGTCGCGAATCTCCTGGGGAAGTCCGCGCGACTCTGGTCCGAACAGCACCACATCCCCCTCCTCGAAGCGGACCCGGGCGTATGGCCGCTGCGCCTTCGTGCTCAGTGCGAACAGTCGTCCCGGCGGGCGTGTCTGCACAAATGCCTCCCAGGATTCATGCACCTGCACGCAGGCCATCTCGTGATAGTCCAGTCCGGCGCGGCGCACGTGCTTGTCGTCCAGCGCGAAGCCCAGCGGCTTGATCAGGTGCAGCTGGCAGCCCGTATTTGCGGCGAGGCGAATGATGTTTCCGGTATTTGGTGGGATTTCAGGCTGATAGAGCGCTATGTGCAGCAACGACGTGAGTACTCTGGCAAAGTGCGTGGATATTCGAATTTGATAACGAGTATCGGATTGATCAGTGCAATCAAGCAATCGCGCGTTGCGGTCATCCTGGTCTATTTCAATTAGTCGTGACTTAAACAAACTTCAGGGTGGTCGCGTGGAAAAGGCGGGCGATCGATGTCTTCTTTCCGGGACGGTCGAAAGTGCAGTCTCAGTCCTGCTCGTCGCCGCCCACGTCCATTTCCAACTCCTTGATCTTGCGCGTCAGCGTGTTGCGGCCCCAGCCCAGCAGCAGGGCGGCGTCACGCCGGCGGCCCGCCGTGTGCTTGAGGGCCACCTCGATCATGGTGCGTTCGAACACGGGTGTGGCCTGGTTGAGGATTTCCTTGTGTCCCAGATTCAATTCCTGATCCGCCCAGTGATGCAGCAGCTGTGACCAGCTGCCCGCACTGCTGCTCTGCGCCTGGGTTTCCAGCAGCTCGGGCGGCAGGTCGTCGATGTGCACTTCGCGGCTGGAGGCCATCACGGTGATCCAGCGGCAGAAGTTCTCGAGCTGCCGCACGTTGCCGGGCCAGTTGAGACCGGTGAGGTATTTCTCCGTCTCCGGTCGCAGCACCTTGGGCTCGGCCTCCAGCTCCTCCGCTGCCTTGAGCAGGAAGTGCTGAGCCAGACGCGGGATGTCCTCGCGACGGTCGCGCAGGCGCGGGATGTGGATGCGGATCACGTTGAGGCGGTGGAACAGGTCTTCCCGGAACAGATGCTTCGCGACCAGGGCTTCCAGATTCTGGTGGGTGGCCGCGATGATGCGCACATCCACCTTGATGGGGGTATGCCCGCCCACGCGATAGAACTCGCCATCCGAGAGCACGCGCAGCAGGCGCGTCTGCGTCTCGGGTGGCATGTCGCCGATCTCGTCCAGGAACAGCGTCCCGCCATTGGCCTGTTCGAAGCGGCCGGTGCGCTGCGCCGTCGCGCCGGTGAAGGCACCCTTTTCATGACCGAAGAGTTCGGATTCGATCAGGTCCTTCGGAATCGCCGCGACGTTCAGCGCAATGAACTGATTCTTCTTGCGCGGGCTGTGGCGATGCAGGGCGTGGGCCACCAGCTCCTTGCCCGTGCCGGATTCACCGTTGATCAGCACCGTGATGTTGGACTGCGACAGCCGGCCGATGGCGCGAAACACCTCCTGCATCGCGGGCGCCTCGCCGATGATGTCCTTGGTCTTCTCCAGGATCGGCGGCGGCACCTCGATGTTCTTCTCTCTTGCATGTTCGAGCGCACGCACGGTCATGGCCACGGCTTCGTCGATGTCGAAGGGTTTGGGCAGATACTCGAAGGCCCCGCGACTGTAGGACGACACCGCGCTGTCGAGATCGGAATGTGCGGTCATGATGATCACGGGCAGTTGCGGGTACTGGTCATGCACCGTGGACAGCAGGTCCAGGCCATTGATGCCGGGCATGCGGATGTCGCTGATGATGGCGTCAGGACGCTCCTTTTCCAGACGGTGCAGCAAGTCCTCGCCGTTCTCGAAACATTGCGTGTTCAGGCCGTTCTTGCTCAGGGACTTTTCCAGTACCCACCGGATGGACTTGTCGTCATCGAGTACCCAGACGCTGTTGTGCTTGCTCATGATGATTGGTCCTGTGCCTCTGTCTGAATGCGCTTGCCCCGCGTGGTTGGTGCAACGGGGATGTAGATGGCGAAACGCGTGTGCCCGGGCTTGCTGTCACACTCGATCATTCCCTTGTGCTGATTGATGATGGAGTGGGCGATGGACAGCCCCAGTCCGGTACCCTCGGCGCGCCCGCTGATCATGGGGTAGAAGATGCTGCCGATCAGGTCTTCGGGGATGCCCGGACCGTTGTCGATCACTTCCATGCGGGCCGCAAGACGGTGGAAGACGGTGCCGATGGTGATGTTGCGCAGCACGCGGGTGGTCAGCTCGATCCTGCCGGCGCTGTGGCGCACGTTCGGGCTCTCCAGCGCCTGCATCGCATTGCGCACGATGTTGAGCACGGCCTGGATCAGCTGTTCCGCGTCGGCCATCACTTCGGGAATGCTGGGGTCGTAATTGCGCTCGATATGGATGTCCTTGTCCATGACCTCCACGGCGATCAGGCTGCGGACGCGTTCCAGCACCTCGTGAATGTTGATCGGTTTGAGCTGTGGAGGCTTGCGCGTGCCCACCAGACGGTCGACCAGATTGTGCAGGCGATCCGCCTCCTCGATGATGACGCTGGTGTAGTCGGTGAGCTCGCCTTCCGGCAGCTCCCGGGCCAGCAGCTGCGCCGCGCCGCGAATGCCTCCCAGGGGGTTCTTGATCTCGTGGGCGAGGCCTCGCACCAGCTCCCGTGTGGTCTCGTGCGTGTTGACCAGGGCTTCTTCCTTGCTGATGCGCTCCGCGTAATTGATGGTCTGGATTTCCATCAGGACCTGCGCATCCTCCAGATCCACGAGGGGTGTGATGGTGTAGTCCACGCAGATGGTGCGCCCCTGCAGCAGCGTCAGCTCGGCCTTGCGCCGGGTGAAGCTGTGGTGGCTGTTGCGGGCGTTCTGGATATCTTCGATGTCCTTGATGGCGCCAAGAAAGATGTCCCCGATCCAGGACTTGTAGATTTGCCGGCCGCTGATGGCCAGCATGCCTTCGCCCGCCAGATTGATGTACGTGAGCCGCAGCTCCTGATCGAAAACGATCACGCCGGTGCTCAGATTGTCCAACAAGCGTTTGTGGAGAGGGTCGATGGCCACGTCTGCTGCTCTTTCGCGGTGCACACAATTTGTACACCGCATGGGGTTTCGGGGAACCATGCAATAAGCAAACCAATTGCAGGAGTGCCGGAATCACAGGCTGCGCAGGGAGGCAGCAGTCCCGCTGGCTCGGACTATGCACCACAATGGTGCATAGCTCAAGGATGGGGTGTTCCAGAATGGCGCGGCGACCCCGGTCCGGCATCTGCCGGGCAAAAAAAAGCCCGGCGCGAAGGCCGGGCTTTCTGGTGACGCTGCAGCGGGATCAGACGCTGTAGTACATGTCGAATTCCACCGGGTGGGTGGACATGTTCAGACGTGTGCAGTCCTGTGACTTCAGCTCGATGTAGGCATCGATCAGGTCGTCGCAGAACACGCCGCCCTTCTTCAGGAACTCGCGGTCCTTGTCGAGAGATTCCAGCGCTTCGTCCAGGGAGTAGCAGACGCGCGGGATCAACGCCTCTTCTTCCGGCTCCAGGTCGTAGAGATCCTTGGTGGCGGGATCGCCGGGGTGGATCTTGTTCTGGATACCGTCAAGGCCGGCCATCAGCATGGCGGCGAAGAACAGGTAGGGGTTTGCTGTCGGGTCACCGAAACGCACTTCGATGCGCACGGCACGCGGGTTGCCGCCCAGGATGTAGGGGATGCGGATCGCGGCGGAACGGTTGCGTGAGGAGTAGGCCAGCAGAGTCGGCGCTTCGAAGCCCTTCACCAGACGCTTGTAGGAGTTGGTGGAGGCGTTGCCGAAGGCGTTCAGCGCCTTGGCGTGCTTGATGATGCCGCCGATGTAGTACAGGGCTTCCAGGGACAGGCCGGCGTACTGGTCGCCAGCGAAAACGTTCTTGCCGTCCTTGGAGATGGACTGGTGCACGTGCATGCCGCTGCCGTTGTCGCCGACCAGGGGCTTCGGCATGAAGGTGGCTGTCTTGCCGTAGGCGTCTGCGGTGTTGTGCACGCAGTATTTCAGGATCTGCACTTCGTCAGCCTTCTTCACCAGCGTGTTGAACTTGGCACCGATTTCCAGCTGACCGGCGTTGCCCACTTCGTGGTGGTGCAGTTCTATGGTCAGGCCCATCTCGGTCATGGTGTCGCACATGGCGCAACGCAGGTCCTGGAAGGAGTCGATGGGGGGGACGGGGAAGTAGCCGCCCTTGACCTTCGGACGGTGACCCTTGTTGCCGCCTTCGATGGCCTTGTCGGAGGACCAGGCGGCCTCGTCGGAGCCGATCTCGAAGAAGGAGCGGTGCATTTCAGTCTTCCACTTCACTTCGTCGAACACGAAGAATTCGGGCTCGGGGCCGAAGAAGGCCTTGTCGCCGATGCCGGTGGACTTCAGGTATTCCTCGGCGCGACGGGCCACGGAGCGCGGGTCACGGTTGTAACCCTGCATGGTCTTCGGCTCGATGATGTCGCAGGTGATGTTCAGCTGCGGGTCGTCGGAGAACGGGTCCATGACGGCCGTGCTGTCGTCCGGACGCAGGATCATGTCGGACTCGTTGATGCCTTTCCAGCCGGCAACGGAAGAACCGTCGAACATGACGCCTTCCATGAAAGTCTCATCCACGACAGCCGCGGGGAAGGTCACGTGCTGTTCTTTGCCCTTGGTGTCGGTAAAACGGAGGTCAACCCACTTTACGTCGTTTTCTTTAATCAGTTTCAGAGTCTTTTCAGACATTCTTGATCCTCCGTGAGATCGAGAAATGGACGGCTGGCGTCTTGGTTTAATGGCTGTCGCCGCGGCAGAACCGCGGCTCCTGTGAAGCCTTGCTTGCTCTCTTTGTCTTGTTTGAGCGCTATCGCGAACAGGCGACCTGCAGCCTGCTCAACAAGTAAGCGTTGCAAACCTATAATAGCGCGCAAGCTGGCCTTGTGTGCAGGGGTGGAGCAAAATATATGCCAGTCACCGGAAGCCCTGCACGCGAGCAAATCCGCCGCTTCCAGGCCGGTCGATCGATGCCTTATTGCTCGATTTGCACCAGTATGGTGCGCTTGTAAAGAGTCTGCACCTACGTAGTGCGTTCTGCGATTTTGCTTTCTCCCAACTTGCAGCGAGCATGGTGTTTATGAATTTATCGTTTGTTTCAGAGCCAAGTTTATTGACCAGAACTGGACAGTCCCCAATTGGAACATCCAGGGGATACTCTATATGAGGGCTACTGCACGCGGCGTGCCCCAGGGCGCACGCCGCGCGGTTGTCAGAGGGCGGATACAGGCGTGCGGCTGTGGTCTTCCACATGCGCTGCGTGCGTGGTGAAGTCGTACAGCATCAGATACAGGCTCGGCACCAGGAACAGCGTGATCACCGTGGCGAACAGCACGCCCCAGCCCAGGGAGATGGCCATGGGCACGATGAAGAAGGTGGCCGGCGTCGGCGAGAACATCAGCGGCACCAGGCCGATGAAGGTGGTCATGGACGTCAGGAAGATCGGCCGGAACCGCGCCACGCCCGCGCTGGCGATCGCGTCTGGCAGACTGTGCCCGGCTCGCACCTCGGCATTCACGTAGTCCACCAGCACCAGGCTGGAGTTCACCACCACGCCACTGAGCGCCACGATGCCGATCAGCGAGAAGAACACCAGCTCCACGCCCATGATGAAGTGGCCGAGAATGGCGCCGATCGCGCCGAACGGAATCACGCTCATGATGATCAGCGGCTGGGTGTAGGACTTGAGCGGAATGGCCAGCAGCGCGAACACGATCAGCATCGCCAGCGGATAGGTGGAGAGAAGGCTGCCCAGCGATTCATCGCGCTGTTCGCCTTCACCGCCCAGGGACATGGTGATCTGGTAGTCATCGTTCCAGCGCTGCGTGAATTCCGCTGCGATCTCGCGGGTGATCTGCTCCGGTGCGCTGACTGCGCGATTGACGTCGGCATTCACGGTGATCACGCGACGGCCGTTCTCGCGGTTGATGCTGGAATAGCTGTTCCCGAGGGACAGGCGTGCCACGCTGGAAAGCGGCACCTCGCCGCCTTCGGGCGAGCGCAGCATCATGTCTTCCAGATTGCCCATGGACTGACGCTCGCTCTCGGGGTAGCGCACCATGACCTTGATCTGATCCGGCCCACGCTGGATGCGTTGGGATTCCGCGCCGTAGAAGGCCTGTCGCACCTGACGCGACACATCCTGCAGCGTGAAGCCAAGCAGTTCGCCTTCTCGCAGCAGTTCGATCTGCACTTCCTGCTTGCCTGCGCGGAACGAGTCGCTGACGTCGAACACCCCAGGGTAGCGCGCCAGCGCCTCACGCAGCTCCGCGGTGGCGATGCGCAGGGTGTCCTCGTTGCGGCCTTCCAGGCGGAAGCTCAGTGCCTGCCCGGCAGAGAAGGAGTCGGACACGAAGTTCAGCTCCAGGGCGTCCGGGATCACGCCCACTTTCTCGCGCCAGCGGTCACGAATGTCGTTCGCGCTGACTTGACCGCGCGCATCGAATGAGCTGAGGATCATCACCACCTCGGCGATATGGCTGCCGCCCGCGCCGCTGCGCCCCATGGCGGGACCGCCACGATTGATGCGCGAACCCAGGGTGGTGAGGGTGTTCTCCACGGCATGACCCGGCTCGGCAGGGGCATCACCGGCTGCGATGCGTGCGTCCAGTTCGGCTTCCAGTTCTTGAACCAGTTCTGCTGAGGCCGTCTCGATGCGGGCCAGAGCCTCTTCGGTCACCTCGACTGCCACCCCTTCCGGCATCTGGATGCTGGCGTAAATCCGATCGCCTTCCACTGCCGGGAAGAATTGGAAGATCACACGGCCGCTAAACAGCAGCCCGGCCGTGAGCAGGATGATGGCCGTCGCAGTGGCCAGGACGGCATAGCGGTACTCCAGACACGCACGCAGCGCAGGCTTGTAGATATTCTCGGCAATGCTTTCCAGTCCGCTGGAGATCCTTCTCTGCAGTGCCAGCCAGCGCTCGATCACCACACTGCCTTCGAGGTAGTAGCCCTTGGTGCGGCGATGTGCCAGGTGCCCGGGCAGGATGAGCTGGGATTCGATCAGGCTGAAGATCAGGCAGAGCGACACCACGACCCCGATCACGTTGAAGAAGGCGCCCATGGGGCCGCTCAGGATCAGCAGTGGCAGGAAGGCGGCGATTGTGGTCATCACGCCGAAGATCACGGGCACCGTCACGCTGAGTGTGCCCTCCACGGCGGCATCGCGCGGGCTCATGCCCTGCTGTTCGTACACGAAGACCCGTTCCCCCACCACGATGGCATCGTCCACGATGATGCCCAGCACCAGGATGAAGGCCATGATGGTCAGCGAGCTGATCGTGAGATCCAGCGACGGGAACACCATCAGGGCGCCCAGCATGGCGACCGGGATGCCGGCTGCCACCCAGAAGGAGGTCTTGAAGCGCAGGAACAGCGTCAGCACGATCACCACCATCAGGAAGCCGGAGTAGGCGTTGCCGGCCACCGTGGCGATGCGCTCCTCGAGGCCCTTGGCGTCGTCGGTGAGCACGATCAGCTCCACGCTGGCTGGCAGACGCGGCTGCCGCTGTGCCACGTACTCCTTCACCGCTGCGGCGGAATCCACGGTGTCCTCGTCCCCCACGCGGTAGATCTGCACGATGGCGGCGTTCTTGCCGTTGACGCGGGCGGTGAGATAGCCCTCCTCGAAGCCGTCGCGCACCGTGGCGATGTCTCCCAGCCGCAGTTGCGAACCATCGGGATAGGCGCGCACCACGATGTTCTCGTATTCCGCGCCGGTGTACATGCGCCCCTTGCTGCGCAACAGGATCTCGCCACCGGGAGTGCGCAGGGTGCCGGCCGGCATGTCCATGGCATTGCTGTTGATGGCAGTGGCGATCTGGTTGAGCGACAGGTTGTACTGACGCAGCGTGAACTCGGACACCTCGACGGAGATCTCGTAGGGCCGGATGTAGTTCACCTCCACACGTGAGATGCCGTCGAGATCGATCAGCTCCAGACGGATCTGCTCGCCAAGCTCCTTCAGGCTGGCATCGTCGGTGTCAGCCACCAGGGCCAGGGTCATGACGGTACTGGAGGGCGAGAACGACATCACGGTGGGCTGCTCGATGTCGGCCGGGAAGGTGGTGATGCCGTCGATGGTGCTCTTGGTCTCATTGAGCGTGCGGTTCAGATCGGCGCCCGGGGCCAGTTGGAGAGTGGCTGCGCAGCCGCCTTCACGGGCGGTGGAGGTCATGCGCTCGATGTTTTCCATGTTCTGCAGCGCCGCTTCGAGATGCACGCATACCGCCTGCTCGGCCTCCGCTGGTGCTGCACCGGGGTAGGGGACGTTGACTTGGATGGTCCCCGTCTCGATGCTCGGGAATTCTTCCTGACGGATGTTGGAGAAGGACAGGACGCCCGCGACCAGGAACACCATCATCATCAGGTTGGAAGCGATGGGATTGTCAATGAACCAGGTGATGACCGTTCTCATTGCTGCACGACCTGGACGGCCATGCCGTCAACCACGGCCTGGATGGGCGACATGCAGATCAGCTCGCCGGCTCGCAGGCCGCCGCTGATGAGCACGCGATCATTTTCCAGGCGCAGGATCTCGACCTCGCGAAAGTGCATGCGATTCTCGGTATCCACTACCAGTACCTGATTGCCGCCACGAATCACCTCACGCGGCAGCGCGATGATGTTGTCGACGGACTTGCCTTTGATGGTGGCTTCCACATACAGCCCGACGGGCAGGGGAATCGCATTCGCATCCTCCTCGTTGGCGCCGACGGAGCGGGGATTGTCAACCCGCAGGATGGCCTGCACGGCGTTGTTGGAGGCGTCGATGCCGGCTTCGGTGCGCACCAGACGTCCGGTCCAGGTGTGCAGCTGGCCGCCGAACATGCCCTGGAGCGAAACAGGAGGTTGCGATTCCTCTGGCAGCTCGCCGCGATGGCCCAGCGGGATGTCCAGATAACCCAGCTGGGTGAGGGCGAGCGGCAGGCGCACTTCCACTTCGTCGGCACTGAGCAGGGTGGCCAGGGCGGAGCCGCGGTTCACCTGCTGCCCCAGTTCTATGCTGGTGCTTTCGACGATGGTGGCGAAGGGGGCCGTCACTTCACTGCGGCGCAGTTCGAGTTCGGTCTGTGTCAGCCCGGCCTGAGCATCGCGCAGCCGCGAGGCAGCGATGTCGGCTTGACGCTGGAATTCCTGCAGCTGTGACTCGCTGACCAGGCGGCGAGCGGCGAGCTCGCGGTAGCGCTCGAGCTCGGTGTTGGCATGCCGGGCCTCGGTTTCGGCCTGGGAGAGAGCGTTCTGGCCCCGAATCAGGGCGTTCTCGAAGTCGCTGCTGTCGAGCCGCAGGATGGCTTCTCCTTCGGAGAAATAACCGCCAGCCACCAGGTTGGGTGAAATCCAGGACACGGGCCCGGCAGCGGCGGCCGAGAGGCTGACACGGCGGGAGGCTTGCACCTTGCCCTGGGAGCGTACCTGCATGGTGACGCTCTCGGGTGCGACGGGGGCGACGCGCACCGTGGTCAGGGCCTGCTCGGGGGCGACGGCTTCGAGACGCTCCGGGTTGCGGACCAGTGTGACAAAGGCCACGACTGCGACGGCCAGGATCGCGATGGGGAGAAGAGCTCGCTTCAATTGGGGAAACCTCGTGGAAAGCTGCTGTGTGGGAGTGAATGGGCGAAACGCCACGACCTTAGCGCTTGTATACGCTGCAAAGTGCAACAAGATCAGCGGTCCGCAAGAAATTCCTGAAATCGGCCGCTGTTACGCATGCCCGCGGGATTACTGTCGGTCGGGCAGTGAAATTTTTACGCATTTGTGGCGCGCCGCAGGCTTTAACTGCATGGAGATTTTACGCCGGGCTGCTCCAGACTGCAGACATGAAAACCTTCAGTCCCGTCCTGATCGTCCTCGGTGTGGTGCTCTGCTTCCTTGCTCTGCTGCAGGGGTTTCCTGCGCTGCTGGCCTGGGGCATGAACACGGGCAATCTGTCGGCCTACGCCCTGAGTGCGTTGTCCTGCGGTGGTGCGGGACTGATCAGCATTGCTGTTGGGCACGCGCATCGCTCGCCGCACCTGCAGCCTCGGCAGATGTTCCTGATCACGGCGACATGCTGGCTGGTGGTGCCGGTGTTCGGAGCCCTTCCCCTGCTGCTGACACTCGACGGACTGACGCTGGCCGATGGAGTCTTCGAATCCGTGTCCGGCATGACCACCACCGGCGCCACCGTGCTGGTCGGACTCGACGCGATGGCCGCGGATGTCCTGCTCTGGCGCTCCCTGCTGCAGTGGTTCGGCGGCATGGGCATCATCGGCATGGCGATCGCGGTGCTGCCCTTCCTGAGTGTCGGCGGCATGAAACTGTTCCGCACGGAATCCTCGGACTGGTCGGACAAGTCCATGCCCCGCACCCAGCAGCTGCTCAAGCACATGGTGCTGGTCTACGTTGTGCTGACGCTGCTGTGCGCGCTGCTCTATCGTGCGTTCGGCATGGATACTTTCAATGCCGTGAATCATGCCTTGAGCACGATCTCCACGGGCGGCTATTCAACCTCGGACAGCTCCTTCGCGCAGTTCGCCTCGCCGGCCCTGCACTGGATCGGCATTGTCTTCATGATCCTCGGGGCCTCGCCTTTCGTGCTCTATCTGCGCGCGCTCAAGCATCGCAGCCTTGCGCCTCTTCTGGCAGACCGCCAGCTGCGCGGCATGCTGCTGATGATGGCGGGCATGAGTGCGAGCCTCGCGCTGGTGGTCTGGCAGGCGGGCGATTCCTCGATCGGCAAGGCACTCACCCTGGCAACATTCAATCTGGTCTCAGTGATCACCACCACCGGGTTTGCCAGTGCGGATTACACCTTGTGGGGCAATTTCGCGATTGTCGTGTTCTTCTTCGCGACCTTCCTCGGCGGCTGCTCCGGGTCCACCAGCGGTGGCATCAAGACTTTCCGCATCCAGTTGTGTGTCACCCTGATCCGCGAGCAGGTGGCCCGCGCCATTCACCCGCGCGCGACGCTGCAGCGATCCTACAGCGGCGTGACGGTGTCGGACGAGATTCTCACCTCGCTGGTGGCCTTTCTGTTCGTGATGGTGCTGTGCCTGACAGTCATGACACTATTGCTCGCGATGACGGGGCTGGACCTGGTGACCAGCCTGACCGGTGCCGCCACGGCACTGGCCAATGTGGGGCCTGGACTTGGGCCGATCATCGGGCCTGCCGGCAATTTTTCCAGCCTGTCAGACACGGCCAAATGGGTGTTGTGCGGAGGGATGATCATGGGGCGACTCGAGTTTCTGACAATCATCGTGCTGCTCAGTCCGGCCTTCTGGCGGCGCTGATGCAGCCCTGGCCTGCCTTCGACACGTGGTGGGTGGCGGCGCTCTTCGCGCTGGCCATGACAGCCCTCGCCACGCTCCTGTGTCTGCTCCTGCAGGCCTGGCTGCCTGCGGCCAATCTGGCGCTGGTCTACACGACTGGAGTCCTGCTGACGGCAATCTTCACCCGGGTGGTACCCGCACTGCTGTGCGCGCTCGGCAGCGTCCTCGCCTTCAACTTCTTCTTCACCGAGCCCCGCGGCTCCCTGCTGATGACCCATCGCGAAGACGTTCTGACGGCGGGGCTGTTGCTCTTTGTCGCCGTTGTGGTGGGTTCCCTGGCCGGTCGACTGCAGACCAAGATCCGCAGTCTGGAGTTTCGCGACCGCTTCGCCCGCATCGAGCATCGTCTGCTGGAGCGAGTCAGTCTGGCATTGGATGCGCAAGCGGTGCTGCTCGCCCTGCAGGACGCTGTCACGCAGCTCACCGGGACAGCCAGCCAGGCGCTGCATGCCGGCAAGGGAAGGCAGCCGGCGTGGGCTGACGCGCCGCCACAGCTGCCGGCGGTGCTGCGCGACGCCGCCGAACAGTGGGTCAGTGGACATGCGGGGTCCACGCAGACCCCTGCGGGTCTGCGTGGAGTCAGCGATGGTGACGGCCTGCATGTGGCGGTGCTGACGTCAGCCACACCGCCGCTCAGTGCACAGACGCAGGCGCAGAACGACGAAGCCATCGACATTCTCCTGCGCCAGGCCAGTCTCGGACTGCGCCGCATTCAGCTGCTGGGGGATCTGGCGCGCGAGCGCATCGACAAGGAGCGCGAACTGCTGCGCTCCTCGCTGCTGTCCTCGGTGTCGCATGATTTCCGCACACCGCTGACGGCCATGGTCGGGGCCACGACGACGCTGCTGGAAATGCGCGGTGAACTCTGCAGCGCGCAGCAGGACGAGCTGCTGGAATCGGTGCTCGCCGAAGCCACGCGGCTGGACAATTACACCCAGAACCTGCTGGACATGACGCGACTCGGCCAGGGCGAGCTGCGCCTGGATCGCAGCTGGGTCAGCATCGAGGAAATCCTCAACGTGGTGATGAAGCGGGTGCGCCCGCTGGTGAGCGGTCAGCGTCTGGAGGTGTCCCTCGCGCCCGGCATCCCGCTGCTGCGCGTGCACCCGGCGCTGATTGAACAGGCGATCTTCAATGGGCTGCACAATGCCCTGAAGTTCTCGCCACCGGGCGGGCGCATCCAGCAGCGCTGCGCCCGCCAGTCCACGCAGCCGGATGCCGGCCTGCTGATCGAGATCATCGACGAAGGTCCGGGTATTCCAGAATCCGAGCGCGAGGCCGTGTTTGGCATGTTCCACAGTGCCGAGCGCGGTGACCGACGCGCGGCCGGCACCGGTCTCGGGCTGGCGATCTGTCGCGGCATGATCGGTGCTCATGGGGGACAGGTGCGCATCACTGCCCCGGCGCAGGGCAGTGGCTGTGTCCTGCAGATTCTGTTGCCGCTGCAGGAGGGCACCACATGAACCGCATCCTGCTGATTGACGACGAGCCGCAGATCCGCCGCTTCCTGCGTATCGGTCTGAGCGCCCAGCACTACGAGGTGCTGGAGGCCGACACGGCGCGACAGGGGCTGGAACTGGCCGTGCTGCAGTCGCCGCGCCTGATCATCCTCGATCTCGGGCTGCCGGACATGGACGGCCAGCAGTTGCTGCTGCAGCTGCGCGAGGTCTATGCCGGGCCCATCATCATTCTGTCCGTGCGCAACCGCGAGGTGGAGAAGGTGCAGGCGCTGGATGCCGGCGCCAACGACTTCGTCGTGAAACCCTTCGGCATCCAGGAGCTGCTGGCACGGGTGCGCAACCTGCTGCGCCAGCAGGGCGACGTGCAGGTGGTGCCGGAGGTGTTCGACGACGGCCACCTGCGCGTGGACATTGCTCAGCGCCAGGTGCTGTTGCAGGGGCAGCCCGTGCGGCTGTCGCGCAAGGAGTTCGACCTGCTGCGGGTGCTGATGTCCTATCGGGGGCGCATCGTCACGCAGCGGCAGTTATTGACTGAAGTGTGGGGAAAGGCGCATCTGGAGGACACCCACTACCTGCGCATCCTCATGGCGCGCCTGCGCACGCGGCTGGCCGATGACCCCGCCAGCCCGCGCTATCTGGAAACGGAACCGGGCGTAGGCTATCGCTTCCTCGGGTAGCTAGCCGCAGAGGCGCTGGTGTATACTCCACGGCCTTTTTGCCCAGCCGGCCCCGCTTCCCTCACATACAGGACATCAGCTCGTGATCGAGAAAATCCGCAACATCGCCATCATCGCCCACGTTGACCACGGCAAGACCACGCTCGTCGACAAACTTCTGCAGCAGTCCGGGACGCTGGAAGACCGAGGCAAGGTGGTGGAGCGCGTCATGGACTCCAATGATCAGGAACGCGAGCGTGGCATCACCATCCTGGCGAAGAACACCGCCATCAACTGGAACGGCTACCACATCAACATCGTCGACACCCCCGGCCACGCCGACTTCGGTGGCGAGGTGGAACGCGTCATGTCCATGGTGGATTCGGTGCTGCTGCTGGTGGACGCCGTCGACGGTCCCATGCCCCAGACTCGCTTCGTGACCCAGAAGGCTTTCGACCAGGGTCTCAAGCCCATCGTGGTCATCAACAAGGTGGACCGTGACGGCGCCCGTCCGGACTGGGTGCTCAACGAGGTGTTCGATCTCTTTGACCGTCTCGGCGCCACCGACGAGCAACTCGACTTCCCCGTGGTCTACGCCTCGGCGCTGAACGGCTTCGCCGGCCTCGAGCTGGATCAGATGGCCGACGACATGGCTCCGCTGTTCCAGACCGTGATCGACCGCGTGCCGCCGCCCCCCGTGTCCCTCAAGGCGCCGTTCCGCATGCAGATCAGTGCTCTGGACTACAGCAGCTACGTGGGCGTCATCGGCATCGGCCGCGTCACCGGCGGGGTGGCCAAGGTCAACTCCCAGGTGGTGATCGTCGACCGCGAAGGCAATCAGCGCAAGGGCAAGATCCTGCAGGTGAAGAGCCACCTCGGTCTGGAGCGTGTGGACGTGAACGAGGCGAGTGCCGGCGAGATCGTCTGCATCACCGGCATCGACAAGCTGAACATCTCCGACACCTTGTGCGACCCGAACCACGTCGAGGCCATGCCGCCGCTGACGGTGGACAGCCCGACCATCAGCATGACCTTCCAGGTGAACGATTCGCCCTTCGCCGGGCAGGACGGCAAGTTCGTCACCACCCGCAACATCAAGGATCGTCTGGAACGCGAGCTGATCTACAACGTGGCCCTGCGCGTGGAGTCAGGCGACACCCCCGACAAGTACAAGGTCTCCGGTCGCGGCGAGCTGCATCTGTCGGTGCTGATCGAGAACATGCGCCGCGAAGGCTTCGAGCTGGCCGTGTCCCGCCCGGAAGTGATCGTGAAGGAAATCGACGGCGTGATGCAGGAGCCACACGAAGTGCTGGTCATCGACTGCGACGAGCAGCACCAGGGCTCGGTCATGGAAGAGCTGGGGATGCGCAAGGCCGACCTGCAGGACATGACGATGGACGGCAAGGGCCGGGTGCGCCTGAAGTTCATCATCCCGACGCGCGGCCTGATCGGTTTCCGCTCCATGTTCCTCAGCATGACGTCCGGCACCGGCATGATGAACCACGTGTTCGATCATTACGGCCCGGTGAAGATGGGCGACATCGGTGCACGCAAGAACGGCGTGCTGGTGTCCATGGTGCGCGGCAAGACCCTGGGCTATTCGCTGTTCACCCTGCAGGAGCGTGGCCGTCTGTTCGTGGAGCCGAACGTCGAGGTCTACGAGGGCATGATCGTGGGCCTGCACAGCCGCGAGAACGACCTGGTGGTCAACCCGACCAAGGGCAAGCAGCTGACCAACATCCGCGCCTCGGGCACTGACGAGAACATCATCCTGACGCCGCCCATCCGACACACGCTGGAGCAGGCCATGGAGTTCATCGAGGACGACGAACTGGTCGAAATCACGCCGAACCACATCCGTCTGCGCAAGAAGCTGCTGACCGAGAGCGAGCGCAAGCGCGCCGATCGTCCCTCCCGCGGCTGAGTCCTGCACGCTTGTGGGAACGGGGCTCACCCGTTCCCACAAGACTGTCGCCAGCCCCGCTGTTCTCCCCTAAGATTGCCTCAACGACACCGCCCCGAGGAATCTTCATGCTGGTTCTGTATCCCGAGATCAAACCCTTCGCCACTCACCGCCTGTCGGTGTCCGACCTGCACACCCTGCATGTGGAGCAGTGCGGCAATCCGGCCGGCATTCCGGTGCTCTTCGTCCACGGCGGACCGGGCGGCGGCACCGACGGCAACAGTCGGCGCTATTTCGACCCGGAGCACTACCACATCATCGTCTTCGATCAGCGCGGCGCCGGGCGCTCCACGCCCCATGCCGAACTGCAGCACAACACCACCCAGGACCTGGTGGCCGACATGGAGGCCATCCGGGAATTCCTGCACATCGAGAAGTGGGTGTTGTTCGGCGGCTCCTGGGGGTCGACGCTGAGTCTGGTCTACGCCCAGACCTGGCCCGAGCGTGTCCTCGGTCTCGTGCTGCGCGGCATCTTCCTGTGCCGGGACAAGGATCTGCAGTGGTTCTATCAGGACGGCGCCAGCCGCCTGTTCCCCGATTTCTGGCAGGACTACTGGAACCACATCCCCGAGCAGGAGCGTCACGACATGATCGGCGCCTTCCACCGCCGCCTCACGGGCACGGACGAGATCGCCCGCATGGCGGCGGCCAAGCTGTGGTCGGTGTGGGAAGGCTGCTGTTCCACGCTGCGCCCCAACCCGCATGTGCTGGAACGCTTCTCTGACCCCCATGTGGCGCTCGCGCTGGCGCGCATCGAGGCGCATTACTTCGTCAATCAAGCGTTTCTGGAGCCGGATCAGATTTTGCGCGATGCCGACCGTCTGGCCGGCATTCCGGGCTATATCGTGCATGGGCGCTACGATGTTGTCTGTCCGCTGGACAATGCCACGGCGCTGCACCAGCGCTGGCCCGAGTCCGAGCTGTTCATCATCCGTGATGCCGGGCATTCCGCCGTCGAACCGGGCATCGCCGATGCCCTGATCCGCGCCACCCAGGACATGCTGCGCCTGCTGCGTGAGGAGCCCGTGGCGTGATCGCCCTGTTGCAGCGTGTGACCTGGGGCAGGCTGCGCATCGCCGGCGAGACGCGAGGCGAGATCGGCCAGGGCCTGGTGGTGCTGGTGGGCGTGGAAAGGGACGACGACACGGCCAAGGCGGAGCGTCTGCTGCACCGCGTGCTGAACTACCGGGTGTTCGCCGATGCAGAGGGGCGCATGAATCGCTCGCTGCTCGATATCGAAGGGGAGTGGCTGCTGGTGTCGCAGTTCACGCTCGCAGCCACCACGGACAAGGGCCTGCGCCCTGGCTTCTCGTCCGCCATGCCGCCGGCCGAGGCCGAGCCGCTGTTCGACTATCTGGTGCAACAGGCGCAGTGCCAGCCGTGCCGGATGGTGAGCGGGGTGTTCGGGGCGGACATGCAGATCGGGCTGGAGAATGACGGCCCGGTGACGTTCATGCTGCGGGTATGAGTCCCGCCTGAGCCTGTCGGCCCGGCTTCAGGACTTGCCGGCCTGCTGCTCGGCCTGTTCGCGCTCCTGCGCGCGGCGGTTGGCGAAGCGGCCGCAGAAGATGCCCAGCTCGAACAGCATCCACATGGGGACGGCCAGGACCGTCTGGGAGAGCGGGTCGGGCGGGGTCAGCAACATGCCGATGACGAAACAGCTGACGATCACGTAGGGGCGCTTCTCCACCAGATCCTCCGGCTCGAGGATGCCCGTCCAGATCAGGATGAACACGGCGATGGGAATCTCGAAGGCGATGCCGAAGGCGAAGAAGATCGCCAACGCAAAGCTCAGGAAGCTGTTGATGTCCGGCGTGACCATGATGCCTTCCGGCGCCACCGAGACGAAGAAGGAGAACACGAAGCCGAACAGCACGTAGTAGGCGAAGGCGATGCCGGCGTAGAACAGCACCACGCTCGACACGAACAGCGGAATGGCGATCTCCTTCTCGTTCTTGTAGAGCCCCGGCGCGATGAATGACCAGATCTGGTAGAGGATGTAGGGAGCGGCCAGGCACAGGGACACAAAAAATGTCAGCTTGAACGGGGCGAAGAACGGCGAGGTCGGGTCGATCGCGATCATGCCGCTGTTTTCCGGCAACACTTCCAGCAAGGGGCCTGCCACGAAGGTGTAGATGTCGTTCGCGAAATAGAACAGCGACAGGAATACCACGACGATCGCGACCAGCGACTTCATGATGCGGTCGCGCAATTCAATCAGGTGATCGACCAGCGTCAGCTCGGCCGTCTTGACCGGATTCGGCGTGTCACTCATATCCGACGTCCTGAATCAGTCTCGTCGTCCAGCGAGGTGGTGGCGCGGTAGACCCCGCCCTTCAGCGAAATGGTGCCGCTGGGAGGGTTGTTGTAGAAGTCCTCCACGGGTTTGGCAGGCGTTGCCGGCGCGGCGGCTGGCGCCGGTTCCGTGTCGGCAGTGCCGGCTTGCTCTTCCAGCGGCGCTTCGTCGTAGATCGAAGGGTCGTCCACCGGGGCCGCCGGCGTTTCGCGCGCCGGTTGTCCCGCAGGTGTTTGTGCCGCAGCTGGTTGCGCCGGAGCCGCCTTCAGGGCCGCATCCTCGCGCGCGGCGATCTCGCGCAGGGCCGCTTCCTCGCTCTTGAGTGTGGTCTTGATCTCGTTGTCGAAGGCGTCGATGTCGTGACGGGCGTTCTTGACCAGCGAGTCAGCCTGTTTGCGAGCCTTCTCGATGCCCGCCAGGATGGATTCATTGTGCAGCTGCCGGCGGATCTCGTCGGCATTGATCTCGCGTTCGATCTCGGTCTTCACCTGCTGGAAGCTGCGCTTGGCCCGCCCGATCCACAGGGTGGTGGTGCGGATGGCGCCTGGCAATCGCTCGGGCCCCACGACGATCAGGGCCACGACGGCGATCAGCACCAGTTCCATGAAACCAATATCAAACATGTGCGCTGCCCGGCATCAGGGTGAAAGGAAAGAAAGAATCGCGCGAACGGATCAGGCCTTGTCGTCGGACTTCTCGGACTTCATGGTGGTGCTGTCAGCCACTTTCTTCACGGCGACTTCGTCGTCATCGCTGTCCTTGACGTCGTCGTCCTTCATGGCGGTCTTGAAGCCCTTGAGTGCCCCGCCCAGGTCGGACCCCAGCGTGCGCAACTTCTTCGTGCCGAACAGCATGACCACGATCACCAGAATGATGATCAGTTGCCAGATTCCGATACCACCGATACCCATGACTGCCTCCCGTGTATCCGCCCCCAACACCTGCGGCATTGAAAAAGGGGTCGAACGCTTACTTTGTCTGTGTCCGGGCGGCCTTTTCGGCCAGCCCTGAAAGGTTGAAACGTCGCTGCAGCTCCTGCAGCACATCCTGCGGCCCGAGGTCCAGGTGACTCAGCATTACCAGGGAGTGGAACCACAGGTCTGCGGTCTCGTTCACCAGCGCCTGCCGATCGCCCCCGCCCGGCACATCCTTGGCGGCGATGATGGTTTCCGTGGCTTCTTCACCGACCTTCTCCAGAATCTTGTTCAGGCCCTTGCGGTGCAGACTGGCGACGTAGGAGTCGTCGGCATTGGCGCGACGGCGCTCTTCGAGTATCTGCCCGAGACGGGTGAGGACGTCATCCATGGTGTCTGTCACTGCCTGCGTAGATGGCGTGAGGATCCTTGAGCACCGGGTCGGTCACCTGCCATTCGTGATTGCCGTCGAGCCGTCTGTAGAAGCAGCTGGCGCGGCCCGTGTGACAGGCCATGCCGCCCACCTGGTCCACCACGTAGATCAGCGCGTCGCCATCGCAGTCGAGCAGAATGTCGTGCAGCTGCTGCACATGACCGGATTCCTCACCCTTGCGCCACAGCTTGCCGCGCGAGCGTGACCAGTAGATGGCGCGGTGTTCGGTCACGCTCAGGCTGAGCGCTTCGCGGTTGGCCCAGGCCTGCATGAGCACGCGGCCCGTGGCCTGATCCTGGGCCACAACAGGGACAAGACCCTCTGCGGACCACTTGATCTGATCAAGCCAATATGTTGTCAAAGTGGGTTCTGCCGCTGCTTTCATGGCGGCTAGTATGCAATGTCAGCGTTTAAAACACAAAAGGTAAAGTCCGCCGCAGGCCAGAAGAATTGTGGCTCCTGGCAGGGTGGCGAGGGGGCTCTGGAGCGCTGGGAGCAGGCTCAGGGCACTGCCTGCCAGCAGGGCGATTCCCGCTTGCAGACGTCGGCCGGCACGCCTTTCCCGCGCGGCGTGCTCTTGCTGCAGGCGCTCCTGCAGATGCGTGTTGAGCTGCTTCAGCTCCCGCGCCTGACTCAGATTGTCGATCATCAGCTGGGGCAGCAGCGGCAGTTGCTCGATCCAGTCCGGCACGTTCTCCTTCAGCGCCTTGAACAGCGTGCCCGGCTGCATGCGGCGGCGGTTCCAGTCTTCCAGGAAGGGCAGGGCGGTGGTCCACAGGTCCAGTTCCGGGTAGAGCTGCCGTCCCAGGCCCTCGACATTGAGCAGGGTCTTCTGCAGCAGCACCAGGGAGGGCTGCACCTCCATGTTGAAGCGGCCGGCGGTCTTGAACAGCTGCACCAGCAGATAGCCGAAGGAGATGTCCTTGAGCGGCTTCTCGAACACCGGCTCGCACACCGAGCGCATGGCGGCCTCGAACTCGGGCACGCGGGTGTCGCGCGGAACCCAGCCGCACTCGACGTGCAGCTCGGCCACCTTGCGGTAGTCGCGCTGGAAGATGGCCAGCAGATTGCGCGCCAGGTACTGCTGATCACTGCGGCTGAGCGAGCCGATGATGGCGCAGTCGATGGCGATGTACTGCGGGTTCTCCGGCGAGTGCAAGGCCACGAAGATGTTGCCCGGGTGCATGTCGGCGTGGAAGAAACTGTGTGTGAACACCTGGGTGAAGAAGATCTCCACGCCGCGCTCGGCCAGCTTTTTCAGGTTGACCCCGCGCTGATTCAGCGCCGCGACATCGGCCACCGGGGTGCCATGGATGCGCTCGCTCACCAGCAGATTGCTGCGGGAGAACTCCCAGTACACCCGGGGCACATAGAGCAGCGGAGAGTGCTCGAAATTGCGCCGCAGCTGGGTGGCATTGGCGCCCTCGGCCAGCAGGTTCAGCTCGTCGAAGATCACTTTCTCGTAGTCGCTCACCACTTCGCGCGGCCGCAGGCGGCGGCCATGGGGCAGATGCTTCTCGATCAGGCCCGCCAGCCACTTCAGCAGGCGGATGTCCTGCTCCAGCGTGCGCTCGATGCCCGGCCGGATGACTTTGACCACGACGTCGTCGCCGTTGTGCAGGCGGGCGCTGTGAACCTGGGCCACCGAGGCCGAGGCGAGCGGGGCGGTGGACAGCTCGCTGAACACTTCCTGCCAGGGACGACCCAGGGTCTGCTCGACGATCTGCTGGATGCTCGGGCTGGTGAAGCCGGGCACATTGTCCTGCAGGGACTGCAGTTCATCGGCCAGTTCGGTGGGCAGGAAGTCGCGGCGCGTGGACAGCAGCTGGCCGAACTTGATGTAGATCGGGCCCAGCTCCTCCAGGGCCAGACGCAGGCGCACCTCGGGCGCCAGACGCCCGGCGGGGTGCAGGCGCCAGGGCAGCCTCCACAGGCCGAACAGCACGCGGGCGAGGCCGGACGGACGCACGGCCGGAGAGATGTCGTCGAGGCCGTAGCGGGCGGCGGTGTTGAGAAGTTTCAGGAGTCTGGGCAAATGGGACACGTGTCGAGCCTTCGTGGCAGCCCAGTGCGGAGCCGGGGTGCGAACACCTCTGCGGGGGTGTCAGTATTTGTTTATTTATCAGGAGCTTGCAATTGCAAATCCGAGGGCGGGCAAGATAGCACCAAGCGGGGGGCGCGGACAAGGCTTGTCATGCCGGCGGTGCGGCCTCGTCGCGCAGCAGCTCCAGCTCGATGGCCCGCAGCAGCAGGCTCAGGCTGAGCGCGGCAATGTCCTGTTCCGGGAAGCTCTCGGCGAGCGTGCTGCACAGGGCGGCAAAGGGCTCGCCGCGCTGAATGCCCTGCAGGAACAGGCCGAAAGCGGGTCGGATGCTCTGGAACTGCATGCGCTGTTCCCGGCGGAACACGAGCAGGTTCGCAAAGCGCGGGTCGAGGTCCGGCAGCAGGGAGATGCTGGCGTCGGCAGCCCCGGGTTCGCCGCCGGCCTGGATGTGCGCCTGGATCTGCCGCCAGTAGGTCTCGAGATCGAAGCGCGTCTGCAGCAGGGCCCAGTCCTGCTTCGCCTGCCAGCGCTGGGTGGGCCAGTCCTGTTCAGGCAGCCGCTGCAGCATGGCGAGCGTGTACGGTGCCTCGTCGACGACATCGAAGAGCGAGTTCAGCAGGCACTCCAGCTGCGCGATGTCGGCCACCGCCGGCAGCTCGCGGAACTGCGGATGCCTGCGCAGGAATGCCGGCAGGTCGTCGCCCACCCGGTTGATCGGGCCGTTGCGCGGGGGATGCTCGCCCATGTAGGCGATCCACAGCTGGCTGTAGAGCGTTCTGCCCAGGGTGTTGAAGAGCACGGGAAAGATCGCGCTGGAGACCTCCACCAGGCGCTGGTGGTAGGCGTTGTGGTAGATCGACAGCGCCTCGGCCTGAGTCAAGCGGCTGTGCGGTGCGAGCAGGGCGGCAATCGCGTCGGCGTCCTGCTGCAGATCCTGCGGCCGCGTGATCCACTGCCAGAAGCGCGCCTGTTCCTCTTCCCAGCTCATGCGGGGCGACTCGCCAGCGCACGCGCCTGCAGCGCGCGGGCCTGCTCGAGTTCAGCCAGCAGCTCGTCGAACGGCGGAATGCGATCGTCGCGCTCCAGCAGCGTGGCGACGGGGCCGAAGCGGCGGCAGGCGTGCTCGTACAAGTCCCAGACCTCGTCGCACACCGGATGGTCGTGGGTGTCGATGATGTGGGTGGTGTTGTGCGTGTGGCCCGCCAGGTGGCACTGGCGGATGGCCGCCGGGTTCAGGGCATTGAGGCCGGCGCGCGGGTCGAAACCCAGATTGAAGCCGGACACATAGAGATTGTTGACGTCCAGCAGGATCTCGCAGCCTGTACGTTGCACCAGGGCATTGATGAATTGCGGCTCCGTCATGGTGTCGCTGCGAAAGCCGATGTACACGGACGGGTTCTCCAGCACGATGGTCTGGCCCAGGTAGTCCTGGATGCGGCTGACCTTGTCGGCCACGTGCACGAGGTTCTCCTCGGTGTAGGCGATCGGCAGCAGGTCGTGGGAGGTGAAGCCGTGCAGGCCGGTCCAGCACAGATGGTCGGAGACCCAGGCGGGTTCGACTTCGCGGATCAGCTGCTTGAGTTGTGCCAGGTAGGTGTAGTCGGGAGGCTCGCGGGTGCCGACGTTGAAGGAAAGCCCGTGCAATACCACCGGGTAGTGCTCACGGACACGCCGCAACACTTCCCTTGGGCGTCCGCCGGGAGCGAGATAGTTCTCGGTGATGAGTTCGAACCAGTCCACGCCCGTGGGCCGGTGGGTCAGCACATGCTCGTAGTGCACACTGCGCAGACCCAGGCCGAAACCAAGCATCGCGGACTCCAGTTCGGGGCAGCCCTTACAGGCTGGAGATCAGGTTGCCACCCAGCTTGCTGCACAACTGTTCGGAGACACTCATGCTGCCCGAGGCGATGGCCACGAAGCCGATGCCGTGGCAGCTGTTCTTGCCGGCACCGTTGTCATTGCCATTGCCCTTGCAGGCGCTGAAGGTGTTGCAGCTGAACAGGTCGTTGCAGTAAGCCACCTGCACGCCTTCGGTGACATTGGCGTCCGGTGTCGCAGCGACGGCGGATGCCGTGCCCACTTCCTTGCCGCCCAGCTTGTCGCAGAAGCTCTTGGAGACCATGGCGTGGCCGCTGGCGAAGCTGACGAAACCGGTGCCGGCGCAGGTGTTCTTGCCGGCGCCTGCCTCATTGCCATAGCCCTTGCAGGCGCTCTGGCCGTGGCAGGACGTCAGGCCCTGACAGAGACTGACTTTCACGGGCTCTGCCACTTCCTGGGCCACGCTGCCCGCAGACATCGCGGCACTGGCCACCAGCAGCGCGGCGGCGGAGTAGGCGAGTTTGAAGCCATCCTGTGTGTTCATGCTGGTATCTCCTTGGTCTGGCAGTGCCGCTCACGCGGCGGAAGTTCCGGGACGACGGGTCGATCTGGATTATGCCGCCCCGGCAGTCTATTACAAGTCGTGTGGCCCCTCTGCGACATTTTGTCGCAACAGCGCGGAACGTGCCTGGATACGATCAAGCCCGAGTTTCAGCTCATCCAGACGCGTGCTGAACACCTCGACTTCGGCGCGCGAGGGCAGCACACGTGCCTCCTCGTGCAGGTATTCGTCGACATCGGCGCGCAGCGACTGCGCCGTCTGCGCACTCCACTGCCGGGCGCTGCCCAGGCCCGTTTCGGCCTGCCGGGTCAGCACGTCTCCGAACAGTCGTGAGGCGTGCGCCTGCCAGTCGATCTCCAGAGCGGTCAGCACGCTGTGCAGCGTCTGGATCACCTGCGTGTCGCCGCTCAACGCGACTCCGGGCGAGAACAGCGCGCTGGTCTGCGAGCCGGCGAGCAGCAGGCGCAACAGGCTGGTGGCATCGGCCGTGATGCCAGCGCTGGGCGGTTCCTCCTGCAGGGCCCGCAGCGCGATGCGCGCGTGGTTCACCTGCAGGTAGACACACAGTGGCACGGGCTTGCTGCACTGAAGCTGAACGGAGCGGCCTTCCAGCGTGGCCAGACGGCGCGTGCTGCCGACGTCCTGCGCCAGCACCGCATTGATGAGCGCTTCCAGCGGGGCACAGACGGCGATGAGCACGAGGGGATTCATGGGGGCTCGACGGGCTCAGCCGGCGCGGGCTGACTTGGCGGCGGTCTTGAAACCGATGTGGATGGCGCAGATGCCGCCCATCACGTCGTGATAGCGGCAGTCGCTGAATCCGGCCTGCTCCATCATGCCCTTGAGGGTGTCCTGATCGGGGTGCATGCGAATGGATTCGACGAGATAGCGGTAGCTGTCGGCGTCGCCGGTCACCAGCTTGCCGACCACCGGCCACAGCGCGGAATAGCCGTCATAGGCCTTGCTCACCAGATCGTTGCGCGGCTTGGAGAATTCCAGCACCAGCGCGCGGCCGCCCGGCTTGAGTACGCGGTACATGGAGCGCAGGGCGGCGTCCTTGTCGGTGACATTGCGCAGGCCATAGGCGATGCAGATGCAGTCGAAGGTGTCGTCCGCGAAGGGCAGCGCCTCGGCATTGAGCTGGGTGTAGACCACATTGTCGGTGATGCCCATGTCGATCAGGCGGTCACGTCCGACCCCGAGCATGGAGGCATTGATGTCGGCGAGCACCACCCGGCCGCTCTTGCCTACCAGGGAGGAAAAGCGAATGGTGAAGTCCCCGGTGCCGCCCGCCAGATCCAGCACGCGGTGGCCGGGACGCACGCCACTCAGTTCCACGGTGAAGCGCTTGATCAGGCGATGGGTGCCCAGCGACATCAGATCGTTCATCACGTCGTACTTGCCGGCGACGGAGTGGAACACCTGGCCCACGCGCTTGACCTTCTCTTCCACAGGCACCTGCTCGTAGCCGAAATGCGTGGTGCGGGCCTTGTTCTGGTCGGTGTCGGACATCGTGGTTTCCTGCTGACCGTGGTGGTCTGGATAGGGGAATGAGTGCCGGCAGGACGTCAGTTCGGGGGCTGCGACAGCGGCGCAATGGTAATCACTTGAACCTGCTCTGACAAGGAACGGGCCGTGGGCGCCGGCTCCCGGCCGGCCCCGGCAGAGGCCAGATCCTCGAGGTATTTCGCCCACAGGGCACTCTTGCGGGTGCACAGCTCATGCAGGTAGTCCCAGCTGTAGATCCCCGATTCATGACCGTCATCGAAGACGATGCGAATGGCGTAGTGACCGACGGCCTCCACCGCGCGCATGCCGACCTGGCGCTTGCCTGTCTGCAGCACGGCCCCGTGGCGGCCGTGGCCGCGCACCTCGGCGGAGGGCGAGAGCACGCGCAGGAACTCGGCCTCCAGGGTGTATTCGCTGCCGTCGGGCCAGCCCAGCACGAGCAGACCCGACTTGCGGCGCAGGACGATACTGCTGGGGGCGGCACTCATGGTGGCTCCGGTCACAGGATGAAGCGGCTGAGGTCTTCGTCGGTCACCAGCTCGCGCAGCTGCTTCTCGACATAGGCGGCGTCGATCACCAGGGTCGTGCCCTGGCCCACGCCGGCATCGGAGGCCGAAAAGGACACGTCCTCCAGCAGGCGCTCCATGACCGTGTGCAGGCGACGTGCCCCGATGTTCTCGGTGCGCTCGTTCACCTGGTAGGCGATCTCGGCGATCCGGGCGATGCCGTCCTGGGTGAATTCCACGCGCAGATTCTCGGTGCCCAGCAGGGCCTGGTACTGCTCGGTGAGGGAGCAGCGCGGCTCGGCCAGGATACGCTCGAAGTCCCGCGCCGTGAGGGCACTCAGTTCCACGCGAATCGGCAGGCGGCCCTGCAGCTCGGGGATCAGGTCGAACGGCTTGGACAGATGGAAGGCGCCTGAGGCAATGAAGAGGATGTGATCGGTCTTCACGCTGCCGTACTTGGTGGTGATGGTGGAGCCCTCGATCAGCGGCAGCAGGTCGCGTTGCACGCCCTCGCGGGACACGCCGCTGTTGCCCGAGTCGTTGCGCACGGTGACCTTGTCGATCTCGTCGATGAAGACAATTCCGGTCTGCTCCGTCAGCTCCACCGCCTTGCTGCGTATCTCCTCTTCGTTCACCAGGCGGGCGGCCTCCTCGTCGCGCAGCAGCTTGAATGCCGTCTTGATCGGCAGGCGGCGCGTCTTCTTCTTGCCGGTGTTCATGCTGGAGAACATGGTCTTGAGCTGGCTGGTCATTTCCTCCAGCCCGGGCGGCGCCATGATCTCCACGCCGCTGATGGCGTCGGCCACCTTGATCTCGATCTCGCGGTCATCCAGCTCGCCCTCGCGCAGCTTCTTGCGGAAGATCTGCCGTGTGGCCGCGTCCGGGCGCTCGCGGGTGCCGGAGTCGTCGTCGAGGCTGCGCGGAGGGGGCAGCAGGGCATCCAGGATGCGGTCCTCGGCGGCGTTCTCCGCGATATGTTCCACCTTGCGCATCTGTTCCTCGCGCAGCATCTTGACTGCCACATCCACCAGGTCGCGCACGATGGAATCGACGTCGCGGCCGACATACCCCACCTCGGTGAACTTGGTGGCCTCCACCTTGATGAAGGGCGCATTGGCCAGCTTCGCCAGACGCCGGGCGATCTCGGTCTTGCCCACGCCAGTCGGGCCGATCATGAGGATGTTCTTGGGCGTGATCTCGGGACGGATGCTCTCGTCCAGCTGCATGCGGCGCCAGCGATTGCGCAAAGCAATGGCCACCGCGCGCTTGGCCGCGTCCTGGCCGACGATGTAGCGATCCAGTTCGGACGCGATTTCCCGGGGGGTCATGCTGGACATGGCTCAGAACTCCAGTTCTTCGATCGTGTGGTGCTGATTGGTGTAGACGCAGATGTCGGCGGCGATGGTGAGGCTGTTCTGCACGATGCTGCGCGCGTCCAGGTCGGTGTGGCGGTAGAGCGCCCGCGCCGCCGAGAGGGCGAAGGGGCCGCCGGAGCCGATGGCCATCAGCGAGTCTTCCGGTTCGATCACATCGCCATTGCCTGTGATGATCAGCGAGGCATCGCGGTCAGCCACGATCAGCAGAGCCTCCAGGCGTCGCAGCATGCGGTCGGTGCGCCAGAGCTTGGCCAGCTCCACGGCCGAGCGCACCAGCTTGCCGTGGTGCTTTTCCAGCTGTTCCTCGAAGCGCTCGAAGAGCGTGAAGGCATCGGCCGTGCCACCGGCGAAACCGGCGATGACCTGATCCTTGTAGAGGCGGCGCACCTTGCGGGCATTGCCCTTCATGACGGTGTTGCCCTGTGACACCTGACCGTCGCCACCGACGACGACCTTGTTGCCCCGGCGAACCGAGACGATGGTGGTACCGTGATACTGTTCCAAGCGAATGCTCCTGCCGGCGCGGACCGGGAGTCGAGGTGAGTGAGGGATATGGGCGCAGGCGTGCGCAATTCAAGCGGGCCGCGGCTACTGGCTCAGGCCCATCCGGATGCTGTCGATGCCGTTGCTGCGCAGGATGCTCTCGGCCTGGGCCACCTGCTCGCGGTTGTCGAAGGGGCCGACCTGCACCAGGAACAGGGTCTTGCCCAGCAGGGCTTCCTGTCGCACGCGGGAGAACAGGCCGAGGCCCAGCAGTCGGTCGCTCTGGGCGATCGCCGAGCTCTCCTGCTGGAAGGCGCCTGCCTGCAGCATGAATCCGGACTCGCGCGCAGGCTCGGCGTCCGCCGTCGGCGCCGCTGAGGCGATCGTGCTGGCAGCTGTGGCTGTGGCTGGTGCCGGGATGCCGGCATCGACCACCGCGACGGGCGCGCTGGCGGCAGGGTCGGCGGCCGGGTCGGGAATGCCTGCGGGTTGTGCAGCGACCTCAGGTGGGGCGGGGCTGACAGCGGGCGCGCTCAGCTGTGCTGCGGTGGTGGCCAGGGTGGTGGCGGCACTCGCCTGCGGCATGTTGTCGACGACCAGCTCGTAATTGGGCAGCTCCTTGTAGAACTCCAGCTGCAGACGGGCGGCGGCCGCCTCCAGTTCTTCGTTGCGGCGCTGCTGCGCGGCGGCCAGCTCGGCCTCGTTGGAGGCCACGGCCTCGGCCGTCATGTTGCCCACCGGCGGCAGGATGCCGGAGAGATAGATGAGAAAAAAGCTGAAGAAGCCCAGGACGGCCCCGGTGACGAGACCCGTGACCAGCAGGTTGCGGGTAGGCGGCGGGGCCACCGGCTTGTTGCGCGCCTGTTCGGGGGCCGCGCGGCGTCGGGTCTTGGCGAAATCGTGAGCCATGGTGTCCTTGCGTGGAATCGGTGCTGGGTTCAGGTGGCGGCCATTATCCCGGAAAAGCGCTCGGCCAACTACTCCCGATCCGGCGCCTGCGGTGGGGGTTCAAAGCATGTCCTGCGGATCGACATCCACCGACCAGCGCACGGTGCGCGCCTCGCGCAGGGATTCGACCTGCGGGCACAGGTGGGTGAGCAGTTGCTGCAGCGCAGAGCGTTGCGGGGCGCTGACCTGCAGCTGGGCGCGGAACTTGCCGGCGCGCTTCTCCATGGGCGAAGGCAGCGGGCCCATCAGCGTCACGCCGTGGCCGCTGGTCTGCTCTGTCAGCGTCTCGGCCAGCTGACGCACCAGGGTGAGAAAGCTCTCGGGCGCGCGATAGTCCTCGGACTCTGCCCGGATCAATGCCAGCGCCGTGCAGGGGGGCATGCCGGCGAGTTGCCGCTCCTGCAGCAGCAGGCGGGCGAAATGGCCATAGCCCTCGCGCACCAGTGTCTGCAGGGTGGGGTGAGTGGCATGCCGCGTCTGGATCAGCACTTCTCCCGGCATGCCTTCGCGGCCGGAGCGTCCCGCCACCTGCATGAGCAACTGAGCCGTGTGCTCCTGACCACGGAAGTCTGCGCTGAACAGCCCGGCATCGGCGTCCAGCACGCCCACCAGGGTCACACGGGGGAAGTGATGTCCCTTGGCGAGCATCTGGGTGCCGATCAGCACGCAGGGCCCGCCCTGGTGCACTTCGTTCAGCAAGATATCCAGCTCGTTCTTGCGGCGTGTCGTGTCGCGGTCGATGCGCAGCACGCGCGTCTGCGGGTGGAGCCCCTGCAGCCACGCCTGTGTGCGCTCGGTGCCCAGGCCCAGCGCCTGCAGATTGCGCGACTTGCACTGCGGGCAATGGCGGTCGACGGGGCGCCGCGCATCGCAGTGGTGACAGCGCAGGTGCGGGGTGGTGCGGTGCAGGGTCATGCGTGCGTCGCAGTGGGCGCACTCCGAGACCCAGCCGCAGTCGGCGCACTGCAGCGTCGGGGCGAAGCCGCGCCGGTTCAGGAATACCAGCACTTGATTGCCGGCCTGCAGATGCGCCTGCATGCGGCTCAGCAGCGGGCCGGAGAAGCCTTCCTGGACAAGTTCCTGGGTGGTGTCGACCAGATGCAGCGCGGGCTGGGCGGCCTGGCCCGCGCGCTCGGTCAGCAGCAGATGGGTGTAGCGTCCGCAGGTCACATTGTGCAGGGATTCCAGACTGGGCGTGGCCGAGCCCAGCACCACGCAGAGCTCTTCCCGCCGGCCGCGCACCACGGCCAGATCCCGCGCCGAGTAGCGCAAGCCGTCCTGCTGCTTGAACGAACTGTCATGCTCTTCATCCACGATCAGGACGCCGGGTTGCGCCATGGGCGTGAACAAGGCCGAACGCGTGCCGATGATGATCCGGGCGTGTCCGTCTCGGGCGTCCAGCCAGGCCTGCAGGCGCTCGGTATCGGTCAGGCCTGAATGCAGGACGGCAATGCGGCACTGGAAGCGGCGCCGGAAGCGGCCGATGGTCTGCGGCGTCAGGCTGATTTCCGGCACCAGCACCAGGGCCTGTTTTCCATCACGCAGAACGGCTTCGATGATCTGCAGGTAGACCTCGGTCTTGCCACTTCCGGTCACGCCATCCAGCAGGAAACAGCCAAATCCGCCCAGGGCGGTCACCACGGTCTGCACGGCCACACGCTGGCGCTCGTTCAGGGCAAGCGGCGCCTCGCGGCTCGGGGTCGGGCCGCTGACGGGGGCTGCTGCGCGGGTGTCGGCCTCGTCGTGGGCGCACACCAGCCCGGCGCTGATGAGCGCGTTCAGTGCGGCCACAGACATTTCCGTCTCGATCAGGCTGAGCTTGTCCAGTTCGCCGTGTTCGCTCAGATAGTCGACGATCTCGCGCTGACGCGGGGCGCGGCGCAGCGCGTCCTCAGGCAGTTCGCGGCCGGCATCGCTCAGGCGCCAGACCCGGCGTGGGGCGCGTGCGGCAGGACGATCCTGGCGCAGCAGGGCCGGCAGCATGCTCTGCAGGGCGTCCCCCGGTGGGTGCTGGTAGTACTGGGCTGCCCAAAGGAACAGCTCGAGAAGGGCTGGGGGCACCAGCGGAGTGTCGTCGATGCAGTGCAGGGCCTGCTTCAGTTTCCCCGACGGCACGCTGCTCTGCGCGTGCACGCTGACCAGCACGGCCACCAGCGTGCGCGGGCCGAAGGGCACGGCGATCCGGATGCCGGGGGTGAGTGCCGCGGTGTGCCCAGCGTTCATGCCGGCGGGCGGGAGGTAGTCGAACAGGCGACGCAGCGGCGACGGCACAGCCAGTCGCAGAATGACCGGTGTCGAGGGCGGCGTGGCGGGTCTGGAAGCGTTCGTCATGGTGGGCGGCAGGCTGGCGTGGACTGGGCGCACTGGCGCCGGCGGGTGCCCGGCATGGTAAGGCGATTGCCCGAGCCTCGCAACCGACGCGGCTTCCCGCCTGTCACGGCCGGCGGCAATTGGTTTATACTCGCCGCCACTTTGCACCCGCCAGGATGGAGTACAGGCCCCATGAGCACAGAATCGGTTCCTGCCGAATTGCTGCACGCCAGAGAACAGATCGACCGTATCGACCACGGTCTGGTGCTGCTGCTGGCGAATCGCTTTGCCCTGACGCAGCGCGTCGGCGTGCTCAAGGCGCAGCATGGACTTGAAGCCCTGGACCCGGAGCGAGAAAGTCGCAAGCTGGCCGAGATCCGCCGTCTGTGTGAAAGCCATGGGGTGGCCCCGGATCTGATGGCCGAGATTCTCGCGCGGGTCATGGCCGAGGTGGTGAAGAACCACAAGGCAATTCGAGAAGCCCAGGGCTCGTTGGCCTGAGAGTCTTTTCGAACAGGAATCATCCACGCGCCGCTATTGCCAAAGGATCGCTCTTTGGTAGAATGCACGCCCGTTTCGCTGGCAGCGTTCGCGTCCAGTGCAAGCCAAACAATGAGGTAGAGGCATGAAACCCGATATTCACCCCAATTACGTGGCGATGACTGCCACCTGCAGTTGTGGCAATGTGCTGAAGACACGCTCCACACTCGGCAAGGACATCCTGCTGGACGTGTGCTCAGAGTGCCACCCGTTCTACACTGGCAAGCAGAAGATCCTCGACACAGGTGGTCGTGTGGATCGTTTCAACAAGCGCTTCGCTGGTCGCACGCTCAAGTAAGCGTCAGGCTGAAGAAAACGAAAAAGGCGTCCGGGGCAACCCTGACGCCTTTTTGTGTTTCTGCCAATACGCCGTGGCGTGTCAGAAGATGATCTCGATGGTGGGTTCCTCGTCCTCGGTTTCCGGCGCATTGCGCGGGGCAGGGACAGGCGCGGCCGCCGTCTGGGTCGGATCGTTCTCCTCCATGAACAGCTCGAACATCGTGTTGGCCTGATCCGGACGCGCGCTGCGCCCGGTCTGCTTGTTCACCAGTCGATCCACCAGCCCTTCCGGGCGTTCCATCATGCGCTCCGGCGTTCCCTCGAGCACAGCCTTCATGTAGTCGATCCAGATCGGCACCGGCACCGTGGCGCCCTGCTCGCTCTCGCCCAGCGGTTGAGGCTGGTCGAAACCGATGAAGACGCTGGTGGCGACATCGCGATTGAAGCCGGTGAACCACAGCTCCGTCGGCCCGTTGGTCGTGCCTGTCTTGCCCATCAGGTCCTTGCGTGGAATTTCCCGGCCTACGCGACGGCCGCTGCCTTCCTCGATCACCGAGCGCAGCATGCTGCCAAGCACATAGGCGACGCGTGCGTCCACCACCTGCTCGGCCGGCATTTCGTTGAAGGCGATGGACTCGCAGTGCTTGCCGCAGGCGACGCTCTGCACCGGCAGCGGCACCAGGCCGTCCAGCGTGCGGATCTGCTTGATCAGTGTGGGTGTGACCTTCTGGCCGCCGTTGGCGATGGTGGCGAAGGCGCCCGCCATCTGGATCGGTGGCACGTCCTGGCTGCCCAGGGCCACGGTCAGGTCGACACGCGGGAAGTGGTCCGTCTCGATGCCGAAGCGCTTGGCAAAGGGCAGCACGACGTCCGAGCCCAGCTGCTCGTAGAGCCGCACAGCGGGGATGTTGCGTGAATTGGTCAGGGCAGTGCGCAGCGTGATCGGGCCGGCGAAATTGTTCTCGAAATTGCGCGGCCGGTAGTCGCCCCTGGCGAAGGCGGCATCGTTGATGATGGAAGCCGGCGTGTAGCCCTGTTCCAGCGCGGCGCCATAGACGAAGGGCTTGAAGCCGGAGCCTGGTGGACGCGGCGTGATCGCGCGGTTGACCTGACTGAGCGCAAAATCATAGCCGCCGACCAGCGCCAGGATGTCGCCGTTGTCCGGAGACACCGACACGATGGCGCCCTGCAGGTCGGGAATCTGTCCGAGCGACCAGCTGCCGTCCGCCGCCTGCTTCAGGCGCACCAGATCGCCGGTCTGCACGATGTCAGAGGCGCGTTCCGGGCGGGGCCAGGCGCGGCCGCGGTCGATGAAGGGCGCGGCCCAGCTCAGGCCCTGCCAGGTCACCGTGACGGTGCTGCCGTCCTGCAGCAGTGCCTCGATTTCCCGTTCCGCCACACTGCTCACCACGGCGGGATGCTGATTGCCCAGCAGCTGCTCGCCTTCCAGAGCCTGCAGCCAGGTGCTGCGCGCGTCGGCATCCGCCGCCACCTCGATGTGGCGCTGCGGCCCGCGGTAGCCATGGCGCTTGTCGTAATACTCCTCCAGTCCATTGCTCAGAGCCTGGTTGGCGACCGCCTGCTTGTCGCTGTGGATGCTGGTGCGCACGTCGAAGCCCTTGCGATAGATGTCCTCGCCGAACTGGCTGTAAAGCTCCTGACGCACCATCTCGGCAACATAGGGCGCACTCACTTCGATGCGGCGGTTGTGGCGCCGGGCGTTGTCCGGGGTGTTGATGGCCTGCTCGTACTCCGCCCGCGTGATCATGTCCTCATCGTACATCTTGGTGAGCACCACATTGCGCCGCTGGGTGGCGCGCGCCGGATCGGCAATCGGATTGCAGGGAGTCGGGCAGGGCAGCACCGAAGTCAGCATGGCGAACTGGGGCAGTTCGAGCTCCCAGATCGGCTTGCCGTAGTAGGCATAGGCCGCGGCATTGATGCCGTCGGCGCCGGAGCCGAAGTAGATCAGGTTCAGATACAGCGTGATGATCTCTTCCTTGCTCAGCTCGCGCTGGATGCGGAAGGCGAACGGGATTTCCTTGAGCTTGCGCGAGTACACGGAGTCGCTGTCGAACGAGATGTTGTTGGCGAGCTGCATCGTGATGGTGCTGCCGCCTCCGAGGTTGATGCCGCGCACGAAGCCGTAGAAGCCGCGCAGCAGGCCGCGTATGTCCACGCCGGAATGAGAGTAGAAGCGTGGGTCTTCGCTGGCGATGACGGCGTTGATCATCATCGGCGGGATCTGTTCGTAGGGAATCGGGTCGCGGCGGATGCCGATCTCGTCGATCAGGCGGTTGTCAGCCGTGAAGATGCGCAGGGGCGTCTCCAGCTGCACATGGCGATAGGACTCCGCCGACGGCAACTTGGGGGAGAGATAGAGGAATCCCGCCGCCGCCACCATGACGCCACCGCTGCCGCAGAAGATGCCGAACCAGAACAGGCCTCGGATGATTGTCTTGATTCTGGAGTTCACGGAAGTTGCCAACCCTGGGCTGCAAAAAATTTGCCGGCTCCTGCCGGAGAGACCTGAAAGCGCCGGAATTCGTCCCGCGGGGAGCGACAGGCTGGCGGCATTATATACGCAGCCGGCGCATTAATCTTGAGTGCCATGGTCGTACTTGCGTGGCATTGCCGCTGCGCCCAGTTCCCCCGGCTTGCCACTTAATTGAGTCGCGCCAGCAATGGAAATCCAGCACTTCTAAAGAAGATATTGGACGTCAAGAGACAGTTTTCAGAGGTGGAAATCATCCATTTCCTCGGTAAATTTGATGCAGGGATTGCAGTAAATGGGCGATGCACAAGCATAACTTGCACAAGGTGCGCCAAGGGATGATGTGCAACAAATTTGGCTGCACGTGCCTCTTGGCACGAGTTGCTGAAGTGGATACCCGCTCCTTGCAGCAGGGAACTGGTGCGTTCTCTATGAGAAAAGGGACCGAGCGAGCGCCACGAGATGCACGTGTTCCATATGAGCGCAAGTGCCTGTCCCTGAAAATGGATTTCCTCGACAGACAGCTTAAGGCCTCGAGGCTATTGACGTCAGCTGCCTGAGCAACAGCGCTGGCCACGAACGCATTAGAAGATGACGCCTGACTCTGCCGCTATTTGGTACAGGTGACCGCAGCGTTGGCGTCGCAAAAGTCAGAAATCGACTCCTTTCAAGAGCTATTTTCGACGCGCGTCTATACTCGATACAACACCGTTCCCGGACCTGCGGGAGCATACTCAGGCTGACAAACGTGCTGCAATTTCCGAGTAGAAAAACAAGAACCATGCTGGGCGTGGACATCAACTCTTCCGCCGTGAAGCTGCTCGAGCTCAGCCTTAACGATGGTTGCTACCGCCTCGAGAGCTACGTCATACACCCGCTCCCCCTGAAAGCCTTGGTCGATCAGAATATTTGCGACATTGACGCTGTGGGTGATGCCATCCGGCAGGCGCTCTCTATCCTGAAGCCCGCGACGAAAGAGGCGGCCGTCGCCGTGGCCGGTTCGGCCGTGATCACCAAGATCATCGAGATGAGCGCCGCGATGAACGATTCCGAGATGGAAAACCAGATCATCGTCGAGGCCGACCAGTACATCCCCTATCCGCTCAGTGAAGTGGCCATCGATTTCGAGCGTCAGGAGCAGGCCGACCCGCGTTCCGATTTGGTCGACGTGCTGCTGGCGGCCTGCCGCAAGGAAAACGTGGAGTCTCGCGTGGCTGCGCTGCAGTCGGGCGGCCTGGTGGCCCGCGTCGTCGACATCGAGGCCTATGCCATGGAGCGGGCTTTCAGTCTGCTGCAAGGGCAGCTGGCCGGCGCAGACCCGCACACCGTGGCCATCCTGGACATCGGCGCCACCATCACCACGCTGCACGTGCTGCTGGGAGGGCGGACCATCTACACGCGGGAGCAGCTGTTCGGTGCGCGTCAGCTGGTCGAGGATGTGCAGCGGCGTTTCGGGCTGTCCGCCATCGAGGCTGAAACGGCCATTCGGCGGGGCACGCTGGCGGACGAATACGAGCAGGAGATCCTCGCGCCGTTCAAGGACACCGTTGTGCAGCAGATCAGCCGTTCGCTGCAGTTCTTCTTCTCCTCCAGTCAGTACAACGATGTTGATCAGATCATCCTGGCCGGCGGCGTCGCGGCCATCGACGGCCTCGCCGGCCTGGTCCGCGAGCAGCTGGCCACACCGGCCATGGTGGCCAATCCCTTCCAGGACATCGCCACGGGCAGCAAGGTGAACAAGACCCTGCTGGCCAACGATGCGCCAGCGCTGATGATCGCGTGTGGCCTGGCCATGAGGAGCAAATACTGATGGCGCGCATCAATCTGCTGCCCTGGCGTGAACAGCTGCGCGAAGAGCGCAAGCGGGAATTCATCGTGCTGCTGCTGGGCGTGTTCATCATCGCCGCCGGCATCATCATCATGATCGACCGCAACTTCCGCGCCGACATCCGCTATCAGCAGGCGCGCAACGACTTCCTGCGCCGGGAACTGCTGGTGCTGGATGCCCGCATCGCGGAAATCGACGAGCTCAAGCAGCAGAAGGCGCAGATCAATTCGCGCATGGAAGTCATTCAGGACCTGCAGGGTTCGCGGCCGATGATCGTGCGCATCTTCGACGAAATGGTGAAGGCCCTGCCCACCGGGGTCTATTTCAATTCCCTGCAGCGCGAAGGCGATCGACTGCAGATCGAAGGCATTGCCGAGTCCAACAACAAGGTCTCGGAGCTGATGCGGTGGCTGGATGATTCGGCGTGGTTCATCAACCCGAGTCTGCAGCAGATCTCGGCGGCGGCGGCCGATGCCAATTCGGATCAGCGCCAGGCCAATGCCTTCTCGCTCACGCTCTTCATGCAGTCGCCCGAGCGCGGGGAGGAACTCTGACATGTCATTGTCTTCGCTGACCAAGGAGCTGCAGAGCTTCGACTGGAACAATCTGAGTGATATCGAGACCATCGGCGTATGGCCCGGGGTCGTCAAGTTCGTGCTTGCCGCTGTGCTGTTCGTCGTCTGTCTTGCCGGTGGCTTCTGGTTCGACATTCGCAATCTGCAGGCAGAGCTCGGACGCTGGGAAGCCGAGGAAACGACGCTGCGCAGCGAGTTCGAGCAGAAGGCGGTGCTGGCCGCCAATCTCGAGGAGTACAAGGCGCAGACGGTCGAGATGGAGAATGCCTTCTCCGAACTGCTGCGTCAGCTGCCCAGTCAGACGGAAGTGCCCGATCTGGTGGACGATGTCACTGAAACCGGCCTGGGTGCCAGTCTGAATTTCGCCCGCATCGAGCTGGACGAGGAAGTGGAACTGGAGTTCTACATCGAGCAGCCGATACAGGTGGAGGTCGTCGGCAGCTATCACGACTTCGGTACCTTCGTCAGCGGCGTGGCCAGTCTGCCGCGCATTGTGACTCTGCACGACTTCGAGATCACGGCGCCAGAAACGCGCAGCCCCTTGACCATGAGCATCCTCGCGAAGACCTATCGCTACCGTACCGAGGAAGAGCAGGCCGCCCAGCGCGCCGCTCAGGAAGCTGCGGAGAATGCCGATGATGCGCGGTGATCGTCGCCTTGCACGTCTGCTCCTTCTGTGCAGCCTCGCGCTGCCGGCCGGCTGTGGTCGTCAGACCGCCATGGATGATCTGCAGCAGTTCATCATCGAGGTGTCTCTGCGCCCTGGCGGCGAGATCGAGCCCATGCCTCAGTTCCAGGCCTATGAGATTTTCGCCTACAGTGCCGCCTCGCTGCGCAGCCCCTTCGATGTGCCCATCATGGTAGGCACGGCGTCCGCCGAGGAACCGGTGAACGTCGTGCAGCCCGATTTCGACAGGACGCCGGAGCCACTGGAGAGTTTCGCGCTCACCGATCTGGCCATGGTGGGCATGATAACGCGTGAGCGCAGTGTCATCGCGCTGATCCGTGACAGCAGCGGCACGCTGCACCGCATTGGCGTCGGCAACTATCTGGGGCGCAATCACGGACGCGTGTCCCGCGTCACGAACAGCGAGATCGAACTGGTGGAAATCGTGCCGGCGGGTGATGGCGGCTGGGTGGAACGACCGCGCACGCTGTCGCTGCAGCGCTGAACAAAAGGTGATCTGAGAATGAGAACAGTGACGATGACATCAAGTGCCTGGGCGCAGGCATGGCGTACCGGCATGCGAGCCGCAGGTCTCTTGTTGCTGAGCGTCTGGCCGCTGGTGACACAGGCGCAGGACGCCGTGACTCTCAACAGCATCGGTTTCGCGAATCTGCCCGGAGACAGCATCGAGGTCCGGCTCGAATTCGACGGCGTGCCTCCGCAACCCAGCGGCTTTGCGCAGACGGACCCGGCGCGCATTTCCATCGACCTGAGCAATGTGCAGAGTGCACTGGCCGAGCGCCGCTTCGACCTGGGCGCCACCGATGCCCAGAGTGTCATGGTGCTGGAGACGGCCGACCGCACGCGCTTGGTGTTCAATCTGGTGACGCCCGTCGATTACCAGACACGCATCGAGGGCAACACCCTCGTGGTGCTGCTGGGCGGCAACGATTCGCTGGCGGCGATTCCTGCAGCGCCGGCCAATGCCCCCGTGGTGCCGGCAGCCGCCGCCAATGGCCCGACCATCGCCGATGTCAGCTTCCGTCGTGGCAGCGAGGCCGACGAAGGTCAAGTCGTCGTCACGCTCAGCGACGAGCAGATCATCGGCAATGTCGAGCAGGTGGGCAGTCGTGTCTATGTGGAATTCGCCGGTGCCGCCGTGCCCGAGCGTCTGAATCGACGCTTCGATGTCAATGACTTCGCCACGCCGGTCAACACGGTGGACGTTTATCCGCAGCGCGGCAATGCCACCATTGCCATCGACTTGAACGGTCAGTTCGAATACGTCGCTTACCAGCAGGGGCGACAGTACACCATCAGTGTCACGCCGCCGGGTGCCACGGCTGCCGATGCCGACCCGGCCTCGCGCTTCTCCGGCACGCTGGTGTCCCTGAGCTTTCAGAACATCGAAGTGCGCTCGGTGCTGCAATTGCTGGCCGAGGAGAACGATCTGAACCTGGTGGCGAGTGATGCGATCACCGGCAACATCACCCTGCAGCTGGAGGATGTGCCCTGGGATCAGGCCCTGAATCTGGTGCTGCAGTCCCGCAATCTTGCGCAGCGGCTGGTCGGCCATGTCTTGTATGTGGCGCCGGCCAACGAGATCGCGGCGCAGGAGCAGCAGGCGCTCGATGCCAGTCGTCAGGCCGAGGCACTCGCTCCCCTGCAGACGGAATTCATCCAGGTCAACTATGCCGACGCGGCGAACATCCTGATGCTGCTCACCGGCTCTCCCACGGGCAGCGCCGCGACGTCCGCCCCGGCTCCCGCCGCAGCGCCTGCTGCCGATCCGGCTGCCCCGGCCACCGCGACAAGGGCGACCGGCGTGCTCTCCAGTCGCGGCACCGCGACGGTGGACGCGCGCACCAACATCATCATCATCCGCGATGTGACCGAGAAGCTTGAGGAAGTGCGTGAGCTGCTGAGCAAGCTGGATGTGCCGGTGCGTCAGGTGCTGATCGAGGCGCGCATCGTCAATGTCTCCACTGATTTCGGGCGTGACCTGGGCATTCGCTGGGGCGGGGCAGGGCGCACGGATTCGAGCGATGGCTTCCGCTACGGCGGAGCGCAGGCCGCCACGCTTGAGCAGCAGAACAATCGCGTGGCGGAATCCGCGGCGATCCAGGAGGCCCTGGCGGCCGGCGAAGCGGCCCGTGTGCAGGCGCTGCAGAACGGCACGGATCCGAGTCTGATCGGCGCGATCGTGGCACAGGCTATCGCGGCAGTCCCGATTCCGTTGGGCAGCACCTCCTTCCCCGATGCGCTCGCCGTGGACCTGGGCGTGCAGGATGACAGTGCGTCGTCCTTCTCGGTGGGTTTCACCAGCAACAGCGGGTTGATCGAGCTGGAGCTGTCCGCGCTGGAGAGCAGTGGCAACGGCGAGGTCATCGCTCGGCCGAAGGTCACCACTCAGGACAAGGTCACTGCCACCATCCAGTCGGGTGTCCGCATTCCCTACCAGGCTCAGGCCGGGGGCACGGCAGGAGGCTCCACCACCGAGTTCGTGGACGCGGTGCTGTCGCTGGAAGTCACGCCGCAGATCACGCCTGACGGACGCATCATCATGCAGCTCGACATCCACCAGGACTCGGTGGCAGCCGGCACAGGCAATGTGCCTGCCATCAACACCAACTCCATCAACACCAGCGTGCTGGTGGAGAACGGGGACACCATCGTGCTGGGAGGGGTCTTCCGCGAAGAGACCACCACCACGGAAACCAAGACACCTCTGCTGGGCGATGTGCCGTATCTCGGGCGCCTGTTCAAACGCACCAACAACGAGAATCGCCGCACGGAACTGCTGATCTTCATCACGCCGCGCATCATTGCGGAGGTCAACACCCGCTGAGAATGGCCGTGATTTTGGCCCGCTGCCAAGGGTACAATGCCGGCCAATCGAGCATTGGGTGGAGCGACAGCGGCGAATGGACAAGCAGGAAAACATCTTTCTGATCGGGCCGATGGGCGTAGGCAAGAGCACCATCGGCCGTCTCCTGGCTTCCGCCCTCGACATGCCCTTTCATGACTCGGATCGCGAGATCGAATTCGTCACAGGCGCCGACATTCCCTGGATATTCGATGTGGAAGGTGAGCAGGGCTTTCGCATCCGTGAGGCGAAGATGATCGACACACTCACGCAGCGCGAAGGCATCATCCTGGCCACCGGCGGTGGGGCCATCCTGGCGCCGGAAAGTCGTCGCAATCTGCATTCGCGCGGCGTCGTCGTCTATCTGCGCGCCTCGGTGGCCCAGCAGCTGGAACGCACCGGCAAGGACAAGAACCGCCCGCTGCTGCAGACCGACAATCCCCTCGCCAAGATTAAGGAACTGATCAAGATCCGCGAACCGCTCTATCGCGAGACCGCCCATATCACCATCGACACCAGTCGCCGCAGTCCGCGTTCGGTATGTGCGGAAATCGTGCGACAGCTGCAGGAACGCCAGGCCGAGCAGGCCGCCGGGGTAAGTTGAAACCATGATCACGCTGGAAGTCAGTCTGGGCGAACGCGCCTATCCCATCTACATCGGTCAGGGGCTGCTGAGCCGCCCCGGCCTGCTGCGCGCCCATGTGCCCGGTCAGCGCGCCTTGATCGTCACCAACGAGGTGGTTGCACCCCTCTATCTGCAGACCGTGCAGCAGTCGCTCGGCGACGTGCGTGTCGACACCTTGATTCTGCCCGATGGCGAACACACCAAGACGCTGGACACTCTGTCGCTGATCTACGACAAACTGCTGCAGGAGCGTCATGAACGCAGCACCACGCTGATCGCCCTGGGCGGCGGCGTGACGGGCGACATCACGGGCTTCGCGGCTGCCAGCTACCAGCGCGGGGTCAACTTCATCCAGGTGCCCACCACGCTGCTGTCCCAGGTCGACTCCTCGGTGGGCGGCAAGACGGGGGTGAATCATCCGCTTGGCAAGAACATGATCGGCGCCTTCTACCAGCCGCGCTGCGTGCTGGCCGACACGGGGGTGTTGCAATCCCTGCCCGAACGCGAGCTCAAGGCCGGGCTGGCGGAAGTGATCAAATACGGTCTGATCGACAATCTGCCGTTCTTCGAGTGGCTGGAATCGCACATCGACGCTCTGGTGGCGCGCGATCAGCCGTTGCTGGCCGAGGCGGTGCGCATCAGCTGCGTGGACAAGGCCCGCATCGTGGCAGCTGATGAGCGCGAAGGCGGTGTGCGCGCCCTGCTCAATCTGGGACACACCTTCGGCCATGCCATCGAGAACGCGATGGGTTACGGCACATGGCTGCATGGCGAAGCGGTGGCGGCCGGCATGGTGATGGCGGCCGACCTCTCGGCGCGCCTGGGCTGGATCACCCCGTCTGAGGCGAAGCGCGCCAAGGCGCTGCTGGTGCGTGCCGGGTTGCCGGTGGTGCCGCCTGCCGGCGTCAGCGTGGAGGACTTCCTGCGCCTGATGGCCTTTGACAAAAAGGTGCAGGGTGGCAAGATTCGCTTCATCCTCATGCGCAGCCTGGGCAAGGCTGTGATCGAAAGCGGCATCGATGCCGCATTGCTGGAACAGACACTGGAGGCGGGAGAACACCTGTGCGAGATCTGAGTGATCGACTGTCAGACCTGGGCCTGACGAGAGACCCCTTCGCGGCCGATGCGCCGCTGGAAAGCCTCTTTCCCGGCGCGATGCGGCGGGCGAGTCTGGACCAGATGCAATTGCTGGCACGGGAAAGCGACGACATCGTCGCGCTGACCGGACCCGCAGGCAGCGGCAAGACTCTCCTGGGAGACTTCTTCGCCCGCCATGCCGACCGCGATCAGGTGGTGGCCCGCATTCGCGCCACCCTGCTCACCACGCCCAGTCAGTTGCTCGAAGACTTCTTCAAGGCCTTCGTGCTGGACTTCCCCGAACAGGCCACACTGACCGAGCTCAAGGCGTCCCTGCAGCGCTATTTCGCGGCGCTGCACCGCCAGGCCCGCACGGTGGTGCTGATCGTCGACAGCGCCCATGAACTGGGTGACGACGCCCTCAGTCTGCTGACGAAACTGGCGCTCAACGAGAATCACGACGGTACCTTCCACCTGCTGTTGCTGGGTGAGCCCTCCCTGCTGGACATGCTGGATTACACCTGCCCCATGCGCGAAGGGCAGCCGCAGTTCACGGCCGTGCAGCTGCCTGCCTTCAATCTGGAAGAAACCCGCGCCTACCTGCGCTATCGTCTGAGCGCGGCCGGTTATCAGCACGATGACGGCCGCGCGCTGCCGTTCTCCAATCGTCAGATCGAGCGCATCCACAAACTCTCGGGCGGCGTTCCGGCAGCCATCAACGCCCGCGCCAGCGAGATGCTCGGGGACGTCGGCCTCGATCTGCTGGAATTGCTGCCGCGCCTGCCGGCCGATCTGCCACGGTCCTATGTCTATGGCACTGCCGGTGCACTTGTCCTGATCGTGCTGGCGGCGCTGCTGCTGGGTGGGGATGACGCGCCCGAGCTGGCGCAAGCGAATCTGTCGGAGCCCGTGCCCATTCCACTGGAGCCAGTGCCTGCTCTGCGCACTGTGGCTGAGACTCAGGATCAGGCCACTGCCGGTGCCGCGACGCAGCCCGATGCTCCAGCAGCGGGGCTGGCCACTGGCATTCCAGTCGCGGACGGTGCGACAACGCCGGCTGCAGACCCGGAACCTGCGGCAGCACCCGTGGCGAGTGGCAGCAACAGTGCACCGGCGGTCACTGCGGTGGCAGCGGCCACGCCGACTGCCACGCCGACGCCTGCCGCAGTCTCAACGCCAGCGCCAGCCCGTGCGCCTGCGGCCAGCACGCCAGCGCCTGCCGCGGCGCCGGCACGCCCCGCTGCGGCCGCCAGCACCAGCGATCCGACAGCTCCCCTTGCGTCCCAGCACACCCGCATTCGGGCGCTGCCGGCCAATCAGTTCACCGTGCAGCTGCTCGGGTCCACCTCGCGCGCCAACGTGGAAGACTTCGTGCGCCGTCATGCCAGCTCGCCGCTGTACTGGTTCGAAACCCGCAATCAGGGCAATCCCTGGTTCGTCGTCATGATGGGCGCCTATCCCAGCCGCTCGGCGGCGCAGACGGCTGCGTCCGGACTGACTGGCGAACTGGGACGACTGGAGCCCTGGATTCGCGGCATCGGCACCGTGCAGGCCGAAATCGTCGGCGGCAACTGAGCCGCTCGACGGTTTGTGAGCCTCCGGGGCGGTGTGTAGAATGCCGCCCCTGATGTGCCGGATTCCCCGACACTTCCCCCCGCAGCAAGAGGACGCCGCATTGACAGCGTTGAAGAACGACAGATTTTTGCGTGCTCTGACAGGTCAGAGTGCGGACATGACGCCTGTCTGGATGATGCGCCAGGCCGGGCGTTACCTGCCCGAGTACCGCGCGACGCGCAAGCAGGCCGGGGATTTCCTCAGTCTGTGCAAGTCTCCGGAGCTGGCCTGCGAGGTCACGCTGCAGCCCCTGCGCCGCTATGCCATGGACGCCGCCATTCTCTTTTCCGACATCCTCACCATTCCGGATGCCATGGGACAGGGGCTGTACTTCACAGAAGGTGAAGGGCCGCGTTTCCGCAAGATCGTGCGCACAGAGGCAGACGTGCTGGCACTGCCTGAGCTGAACACCGCGCGGGACCTGAGCTATGTCACCGATGCCGTTTCAGTCATCCGCCGTGAACTCAATGGCTCCGTGCCGCTCATCGGCTTTTCCGGCAGCCCCTGGACTCTCGCGACCTACATGATCGAAGGCAGCGGCAGCAAGGATTTCCGGCACGCCAAGTCCTTCATGTACAACCAGCCCGAGGCCATGCATCTGCTGCTGGACAAGCTGGCCCGTGCGGTGGCGGATTACCTGAATGCCCAGATCGCGGCCGGCGCCCAGGCCGTGCAGATCTTCGACACCTGGGGTGGCGTGCTGTCGACGCCGGCTTACCAGCAGTTCTCGCTGGCCTACATGAAGAAAGTGGTGCAGCAGCTCACGCGCGTCTCGGAAGGTCGCGAGGTGCCGGTCATCCTGTTCACCAAGAATGGCGGCCTCTGGCTGGAAGACATCGCCGACAGCGGTTGCGACTGCGTTGGTCTGGACTGGACCATCGACATCGGCCGTGCCCGCGCGCGCATCGGCAGCAAGGTGTCCCTGCAGGGCAACATGGACCCGTCCATCCTTTACGCCACACCGCAGAGCATCCGTGCCGAGGTCGGCCGGATTCTGCAGGACTTCGGGCCAGGCAACGGCCATGTGTTCAATCTGGGGCATGGCATCACGCCGGATGTCGATCCGCAGAACGTGGCCGTGTTCGTCGAGTCCGTCCATGAACTCTCGCAACAGTATCATCAGGGGAACGCTGGCTGAGCTGAAGTCTGCCGGCCACTCGCCGATCTGCTTCGTCGGCTTCGGCGCGAATCTTCGTGGCGCGGCGGGCGGATCGCAGCACAGTGTGCTGGCCGCGTTCGCTGCCCTGCTCGCCGAAAGCAGGACAGGACTTGTCGTGTCCTCGCTGTGGCAGACCACGCCGCTCGACTGCCCGCCTGACTCTCCTCTCTTCGTCAATGCCGTGGCGGCCTTCGTGCCGCTGGTCGATGACGCTCACGCACTGCTGCAACGCCTGCAGGCGCTGGAGGCCGAGGCCGGACGTCAGCGTGTCGGTCTGCGCAACGCCGCCCGCCCGCTCGACCTCGATATCCTGTTGTTCGGTCAGCAGGAGTGCGCCACGGCCGACCTGATCCTGCCGCACCCACGCATGGCCGAGCGTCGTTTCGTGCTGGCGCCGCTGGCCGAAATTGCCCCCGATCTGCGCGTTCCGGGGCAGGCGCACACCGTCTCCAAGCTGCTGCAGGCCTTGCCGGAGCAGGGCGAAATGCGGCGCATCGAGACCGATCTGCGCGCTGTCGTTTTCTGATTCGCTGTGTATACTACGGAAAAAGCCGGCCTCGAGACCGGTCGCAGTGCGTGCGTCCACCCTTAGTGGACGGCTATCAGGGGAAGTTCAGTGCAGATTTCACGTGTCGCAGTGGTGTTGCTGGCAGGGCTTGTCGTCGGCCTCGGCACGGTCATGCCTGCGGCTGCCCAGTCATTGCCCGGCACCGTCGCGCTGCCATCCTCCCTGCTGCCTGCCGCAGGCACAGGCATCAATGTCTCCCGCAACAAGCTCAAGACCCCCTTTTCCAGCGAGTCTGTCAGCAACTTGAATCTGGGCATGAGCTTCTCGCCCACCCACGGGCTGGATCTGCGGGCTGACGCCTGGCGCATCGAAGTGCAGGAGCCACTCGCTGCCGCACGGCTGATGCCCGAACCGCCGCAGCCGGCCACGCCCGGCAGCGCGCTGTTCATTGATGACAGCAATCTTTACAAGGGCCTGATCGAGGCTCCCTCGGTCAAGGACACCGTGGTCCCCGGCCAGATGGCTCATGGCATCGACCTGAGCGCGTCCTACGTCTGGGAATCGCCCCGCTTCGGGCAGTTCATCGTGAGCACCAAGGCCACCTATCTCTATGATCCCGACGGCAAGCCGCGTGGTTTCCAGGGACCCTTGCTGCCCATGACGGAAAACACGTTGCTGCCCAAGGGCACCGAGCTGCAAAGCAGCGTCATGCTGACCTGGCAGGCGGGCCAGCACACAGCGAGTGCCGTCACGCACTATTTCGACAGTGCCGAGGAGATCGGCAAGCTCGACATGGATCAGCTCAACGAGATAGTCGACAACATGACCACGCTCGATCTGCAGTACGGCTACAACCTGAAGGCCGGCAAGCAGGGGCAGGCCGTGTTCTCCGTGGGGGTGCGCAATCTGTTCGATACCCGGCCTCAGCAGTTGCCGCCGACCGGTGCCGGCCTGGTGGAGCAGGGCGGTCGCGTTGCCTACGGCTCCATCAAGTACCAATTCTGACCCCTGCTCGCCGCCTGCTCTGGCGCTCATTCCTGCCGCAACTTTTTCCTCTTCCTGTGTCGCCCTGCAGCGCTGCAGCGGATGGATCTACCCGGACATCAGCTCACGCGGGCCAGACAGGCGACATCGACGCGGCGGCTTCCGGCGCGGCGATAGAGTCCGGCAATTTCACTGACAGTGCTGGCGGTGGTGACAACGTCATCGACGATGATGACATGGGGAAAGACCCGGGCCGGCTGCGTGATGGCAAAGGCCCCGCGCAGATTGCCCTGCCGCTCGCCGGCTCCCAGGCCTCGCTGAGTAGGCGTCGCTCGCACTCGCTCGCAGTGTCGGGTGGCCAGTGGCATTGCGCATTGCGCGGCCAGCACTCTGGCGACAAGTAGGCTCTGGTTGAAGCCGCGCCCTCGCAGACGTCCCTCATGCAGCGGGACGGGCACCAGCACCGGGCGCTCTCCAGCGTTGTCGCAGGAAGTCCGCAGGCGCTCGGCCAGCAAGACAGCCAGACTGCGTCCGAGGGCGAAATCCGCCTGAAACTTGAATCCTGCAATCAGTTCGCGCACCGGAAATTCATAGCGAAACGCGGCCAGGCAGTGGTCGAAACCCGGGGGAGACAACAGGCAGGATTCACAGTGGCGCTGCCAGGGGCCGTCGACGGGAAGTTCGCAGGAACAGCGCTCGCACGGGTGAACTGGCCTCGGCAGTCCCGTCTCGCAGGGCTTGCAGAGGCCGCTGTGACTCGTGGCGGTCCCGCCGCAAAGTGGGCATTCGAGCAACGTCATGATGCTTGATGAATGGTCAGAAATGGATCAGGTTTTTCCTTCAGGCTGCCAGGCTGTGACCGGTTGCCGCAGTTGTCCAGCCCGTCGAGTATAGGTGCTGGTCGAAGGTCTTGCGCACGGCAGGCATCAAGGCGAGCGCAAGTGGTATTCTCGACAGCCAACCCCAAATGCGGGAAAGGATTGCTCATGATGTCCCGTGAACCCCTCACCTTTTTCGTCACTGGCACGGACACCGGCGTCGGCAAGACCCTGGTCGCCGCCGCGCTGCTGCAGGCCGCACGCGCACGAGGCCTGAGCACGCTTGGCATGAAGCCGCTGGCCACCGGCTGCGACGAGTCCCCGCACGGGCTGTGCAGCGAGGATGCGCTGCTGCTGCGCCAGCACTCGAGCATCGAGGTGCCCTATGCCATGAGCAATCCGGTGAGCCTGCGTCTGCCCGTGGCGCCTCACATCGCCGCGCAGCAGGAAGAGCGCCGGCTGGATGCGGGACGGCTGGAAGGCTACTGCCGTGCCGTGCTGATGCAGCGGGCAGGGTTGACCCTGATCGAGGGCGCCGGGGGCTGGCAGGTGCCGCTGAACAATCGGCAGACACTGGCCGATCTGGCGAAGCTGCTGCGCCATCAGGTGATTCTGGTGGTCGGCCTGCGTCTGGGCTGCATCAACCACGCCCTGTTGACCGCCCGCGCCATCCTGGCTGACGGCATGCCGCTGGCCGGCTGGGTGGCGAATCAGATCGATCCCGACATGGTCTTCGTGCAGGACAACATCGACGCCATCGCCCAGCGATTGCCGGCGCCGTGTCTGGGCCATGTCCCGCCGCTGCACGCGATGGGCATTGCGGAGCGCGTGGCCGAGGCTGCTGCGCATCTCACCCTCGACCGCCTGTCTGGGTTGGCACCAACGCCAGACGATTGACCGCTCTCGCCCGGCTCTCTAAGGTAGGCTCAGCGCATTCCCGCGCAGGCAACGGAGACTTCCATGGCAGCTTATCAGGCCCCTCTCACCGACATGCATTTTGTGCTGCACGAAGTGCAGCGCGCCGCGGAACTGTGTGCGGCCATGCCCGGCACTGCCGACGTCACGGCTGATCTCATGGACGCCGTTCTGGAGAGTGCCGCGCAGCTGGCTTCCGAGGTGCTGGCACCGCTGAACCGTTCGGGCGATGAAGAAGGCTGTCGCTTCGAGGCGGGTCGCGTGCACACGCCGGCTGGTTTCCGCGAGGCTTATCGCGCGTACACCGAGGGCGGCTGGGTAGGTTTGTGCGGCGATCCGGCACATGGCGGTCAGGGCATGCCGAAGATGCTGGCCGTGCTCGTCGAGGAAATGATGATGGGCGCCAACAGCTCATTCGCGCTCTATCCTGTGCTCACTGCCGGCGCCAGTCTGGCCCTGGTCAGCCATGCCTCGGAGTCCATCAAGGCGTTCTACCTGCCGCGCCTGTACTCCGGGGAGTGGTCCGCCACCATGTGTCTCACCGAAGCCCATGCGGGCACGGATCTCGGCCTGCTGAAAACGCGCGCAGAACCGGACGGGCAGGGCAGCTACCGCATCACGGGTTCCAAGATATTCATCACCGGCGGCGAACATGATCTGAGCGACAACATCATTCACCTGGTGCTCGCCCGCCTGCCGGACGCGCCTGCGGGCCCCAGGGGCATCTCGCTGTTCCTGGTGCCCCGGCAGCTGCCGGATGCCAGTGGCAAGCCCGGTGTGCACAACGGGGTGTCCTGCGGCGCCATCGAACACAAGATGGGCATAAAGGCCTCGGCCACCTGTGTGATGCACTTCGACGGCGCCACCGGCTACCTGATCGGCGAGGCGAACAAGGGGCTCGCCTGCATGTTCACGATGATGAACTACGAGCGCCTGTCCATCGGCCTGCAGGGCATCGGACTGGCAGAGCACTCGTTGCAGGTGGCCTCGGCCTATGCCCGCGAGCGACTACAGGGGCGCGCGGCCACCGGGCCGGTGAATCCCGCTGGCAGTGCCGATCCGATCCTGGTTCACCCCGATGTGCGCCGGATGCTCCTGACGGTGCGTGCCGACCTGGAAGCCGGCCGCGCGCTGTCCGTGTATGTGGGCGCTGCGCTCGACACCGTGCACTTCGATCCGGACCCGCAGCGCCAGGCCCGCGCCGCCCGGCTGGTGGCCTTGCTCACGCCGGTGGCGAAGGCGGCGTTCTCGGATCGCGGCTTCGAGGGCTGCGTCAATGCCCAGCAGGCGCTGGGCGGTCATGGCTATGTGCGTGAATGGGGGCTGGAGCAGAACGTGCGCGATGCCCGCATCGCCCAGATCTACGAGGGCACCAATGGCGTTCAGGCGCTGGATCTGGCCGGGCGCAAGGTGGTGCGCGATCAGGAGGGGCTGCTGGAAACCCTGTGGGAGGACATCGAGAGCTTCCTGCAGGCTCAGGCCACGAATGCCGCGCTCAAGGAATGCTTTCTTGAGCTGAAGGCAGCGCTGGCGCAGACCCGCCAGGTCAGTGACTGGCTGCGCCAGGCGGCCGCCGGCAATCCGGACGAAATCGGGGCCGCGTCCGTGCCCTATCTGCGTTTGCTGTCGCAGCTGCTCTACTGCTTCATGTGGTGTCGCATGGCGGTCGCTGCCACGCTTGCGCTGTCACGTCCGGGCGCCGACAAGGCGTTCTACGAGGACAAGCTCACGGTGGCGCGTTTCTTCATGACAAGGCAGATGCCGGTGCGCCATGCGCTGGCGGCGGAAATCAAGAGTGGCTGTGCCACGGTGATGGCGTTCCCGGCAGAGCGTTTCTGACCAGCAGCCGCTGGCGCGGGGTCAGATGACCCACTCGAAGGTTTCGGTGATCAGCGTCTCGTAGCTTTCCAGGCTTTCTTCCTTTTCGCCCAGGATGACGAGATTGCCCTGACCGAAGGGGATGATCTTGCCCTGGAAGCGCGGATCGTTCACATCGAACTCGGTGCTCACGGGGGAGTTGTGGATCATGATCACCGATACTGAGCCCTTGGTGCCCTCCAGCACGATGTGAGCGCCCTTGATGGACGGCACCACGTTGCAGTCATTGGCGAACTTGATGTGTGCCGACTTGATGCGTTCGTCCTCGCGCAGATGGCCGCCGGCCGCCTCGATGACCTGATTGATCTCTTCCATGCTCAGATCGGCGGTGGCGTTATCGATGCGTGGTGTCTCGCGGTACATGTGGCCGATGATGTCGTCGTGGAACTTGATGTCGGCAGCGCTGGGGCGCGCCGTCCAGAGGCCCGAGGACATGATGACGCCCAGCGTGATCACCAGGCTGGCGGCCATGGCGTAATAACGCTGATAACGCGAGCGCACGGGCAGCGGGGTGACGCTGGCCGTCGTGGTGGCCGGATCGGCCTGCGACTTCAGGCGCGCGGCGAGACCGGCCGGCACGACGATGGAAAGGGCAGCGGCATGCACGCGCGCATCCAATGCCTGCAGATCCTGCAGCCACTGCGTCCGCTCCGCGCTCGCCTGCGCGGCGGCGATGAAGTCTTCACTTGAATCATTGGGGTTGGCCAGGCCGCGCTTTCTGAATTCAAAGTCTTCCATAGTCTTGACTCTTGTCGGGGGTGGGCCCGCTTGTCATTGGCAATAAGGGTCGTTCGTAAGACAGCGCTCAGCTCTGCTCGTCGAACGTGTCGTCTTCAGAGAAGTCATCCGTGAGCTCGCTGTCAGGAAAGAACACCCGACGCAGCTTGCCGCGTGCGCGGAACAGCCGCGTCATCACGGTGTTGTTGTTCAACTGGAGAATTTCCGCGATTTCCTTGCCACTGAAGCCGCCGATCACCTGCAGCATCAAAGGGTCGCGATAGTCCTTTTCCAGCTTTCCGATGGCCTCGTGGAGCAATCGGCGATCCATGCGCTGATCGGGTTCGTTCTCGTCCGAATCCGCGATGGACTGCTCCTCGATGTCGACCAGCTCCGGACGGTAACGCTCGTAGAGGCGTGCGTTCTCGCGTCGCAGAATGGTGAAAAGCCAGGCCTTGGCGGCCTTGTCATTCTGCAGACTGTCGAGAGACCGCCATGCACGCAAAAAAGTTTCCTGCACCAGATCTTCAGCCAGCGCACTGTTCTTGCATATCCAGTAGGCATAGCGATAGACGTCCTGGTACAAGGCGTCGACCAGCGCTTCGTAGCGCTCCTTCTTGCGTCTATCGTCCAAGACCGGGGTATCGCTCATTTCTTTCCGGTGTGCCAGAAGCTCGAATTCAGGGGAGTTTTTGCTGACAAATCAATTACAAACAACACAGTTTTGCGGGCTTGTCAGCCGGAAGAGGAGTTTGCCGAATAAGCCCGGGGGCGGCAAGTCCTGATTGTCTTTGGCCGCGCCTTGAGGGCAAGGCTATAATCGCGCCCCCGAGACGTTCGATGGACTTCGAAGATGACGAGAATTGCGATTGCCGGCGCTGCCGGACGAATGGGCAAGACCCTGACCGAGGCAGTGTTGCGCAGCGATGCCGGCCTGCAGGTGACTGTCGGGACGGTGCTCCCGGAAGACCCGGCGCTGGGCGTCGATGTGGGCCTGCTCGCCGGCGTGCAGCACCTGGGTGTGCCGGCCGTCGCGTCGCTGCAGGGAGAGGCGGAGCGGTTCGATGTCCTGATCGACTTCACGGCGCGAGCCTCTACGCTGGAGCATCTGCACTTCTGCGTGCGGCACGGCAAGGCCATCGTCATCGGCACCACCGGTTTCACGGCTGAGGAAAAGCAGCTCATCGCCGACGCGGCCCGGCAGATCCCGGTGGTCTTCGCACCGAACATGAGCGTTGGGGTGAACGTCTGTCTCAAGTTGCTGAAGATGGCGGCCGAGGTGCTGGAAGATGTCGACATCGAGATCGTCGAGGCGCATCACCGCTACAAGAAGGACGCCCCCTCAGGCACTGCGCTGCGCATGGGCGAGGTGATTGCGGAAGCGCTCGGGCGCAATCTCCAGGAGGTTGCCGTGTACGGACGCGAAGGCATGAGCGACGAGCGTGATCGAGACACCATCGGCTTTGCCACCGTGCGCGGCGGCGATATCGTGGGCGATCACACGGTGATTTTCGCGGGGCTGGGCGAACGCATCGAGATCACGCACAAGGCCAGCAGCCGAATGACTTTCGCCAGCGGCGCCGTACGTGCGGCCGCCTGGCTGGCAAGCCGCAAGCCCGGACTCTACTCGATCGACGACGTGCTTTTCGGCAACGCGCGGACTTGATCACCGAGGGTTTGCTGTCGCGAGACGGAAACCTACATAGACACCGCTTGTCCTGTTCACTTACAATGCGGCCTCAGTATGTTTACATCTGAGCACATAACGGGATTCACAGAAGAGCGGAATGAAGCGATTGTTTCATTCCGCTTTTTTTCAACCGGATTTTGCGATTAGTCCTGGAGAATGCATTGAGTAATTCAGCAGTACTGGCATTGGAAGATGGCAGTATCTTTCGCGGCCGCGCCATCGGAGCGCATGGTCTGTCCAGCGGCGAGGTCGTGTTCAATACGTCCATGACCGGGTATCAGGAGATTCTCACGGATCCGTCCTACGCCCGGCAGATCGTCACGCTGACCTATCCGCACATCGGCAACACCGGCACCACCGACGAGGACAACGAGTCAGACAAGGTCTGGGCTTCCGGCCTGGTCATTCGTGACCTGTCGCGCATTTCCAGCAACTGGCGCAATCAGCAGACGCTCGACGACTTCCTGCGCGAGCGCAATGTCGTGGCCATCGCCGAGATCGACACGCGTCGCCTCACCCGTCTGTTGCGTGACAAGGGGCCGCTCAACGGCTGTCTGCTCACCGGCAAGGCGCTGGAGGAGCATGGCGAGGCACGTGCGCTGCAGGAGGCTCGCGCCTTCCCTGGGCTCAAGGGCATGGATCTGGCGAAGGAGGTCAGCGTCAAGCAGTCATACGAATGGACGCAGGGCGTGTGGCAGTGGTCCAAGGGCCACCAGAACGCTGCGCTCGACAAGCCCTTCCATGTCGTGGCCTATGACTTCGGCATCAAGCGCAACATCCTGCGCATGATCGCCGAGCGCAACTGCAGAGTGACTGTGGTGCCTGCCCAGACGCCGGCGGGGGACGTGCTGGCGCTCAACCCGGACGGTATTTTCCTGTCCAATGGACCGGGTGACCCCGCGCCCTGTGATTACGCAATCGTGGCCACCAAGCGTTTCCTCGAGACGGAGATCCCGATCTTCGGCATCTGCCTCGGCTGTCAGATTCTGGCCCTGGCCTGCGGTGCCAGCACCGTCAAGATGCGGCTCGGCCATCATGGCGCCAATCACCCGGTGCAGCGCATCGCCGACGGCACGGTGTCCATCACCAGCCAGAACCATGGCTTCGCCGTGGATGAAGCCAGTCTGCCGGCGAACCTGAAGGCCACCCATCGTTCCTTGTTCGATGGCACCCTGCAGGGCGTTGAACGAACCGACAAGCCAGCGTTCGCGTTCCAGGGACATCCGGAAGCGAGCCCCGGCCCGCACGATATCACCTCGCTCTTCGATCACTTCATCGATCTGATGAAGGCAAGGGCCAGTCGCTAGACCCAGACCTGCCCGGACTGCTGGTCGGGGCTGCAACGAAAAACAAGCCGCCGCGCGCACGCCAAGTCGCCCGGCCGCGTCAGAAGCCACGGTTTGAATATGCCAAAACGTTCCGACATAAACAGTATCCTCATCCTCGGTGCCGGTCCGATCGTCATCGGCCAGGCCTGCGAATTCGACTACTCCGGTGCCCAGGCCTGTCAGGCGCTGCGCGAAGAGGGGTACCGGGTCATCCTGGTGAATTCCAACCCGGCCACCATCATGACCGACCCGGCCATGGCTGATGCCACCTACATCGAGCCGGTGACCTGGCAGATCGTCGAGAAGATCATCGCCCGTGAGCGCCCCGATGCGATCCTGCCGACGATGGGCGGACAGACTGCCCTCAATTGCGCTCTGGACCTGCACCGCAACGGCGTGCTGGAAAAGTACGGTGTCGAGCTGATCGGTGCCAGTTGCGAAGCAATCGACAAGGCGGAGAACCGCGAGCTGTTCGACCGCGCCATGAAGTCCATCGGACTGGAGACGCCCGCCCACGGCATGGCGCACAACATGGAAGAGGCCTTCGCCGCACTCGACATGGTCGGCTTCCCCTGCATCATCCGCCCCTCGTTCACGTTGGGCGGCAGTGGCGGCGGCATCGCCTACAACAAGGAAGAGTTCATCGAGATCTGCACGCGCGGACTCGAACTCTCTCCCATCAAGGAGCTGCTGATCGACGAGTCGCTCATCGGCTGGAAGGAATACGAACTGGAAGTGGTGCGTGATCGCAATGACAACTGCATCATCGTCTGCGCCATCGAGAACTTCGACGCCATGGGCGTGCATACAGGCGATTCCATAACCGTTGCTCCCTCGCAGACCCTGACCGACAAGGAGTATCAGATCCTGCGCAATGCCGCGATTGCAGTATTGCGCGAGATCGGCGTGGAAACCGGCGGTTCCAACGTGCAGTTCGGCATGTGCCCGCGCACCGGCCGCCTGGTCATCATCGAGATGAATCCCCGCGTGTCGCGCTCCTCTGCACTGGCCTCCAAGGCGACAGGTTTCCCCATCGCCCGCGTCGCTGCGAAGCTGGCCGTGGGTTACACTCTCGATGAACTGCGCAACGAGATCACCGGTGGTGCCACCCCGGCGTCCTTCGAGCCGAGCATCGACTATGTCGTGACGAAGATCCCGCGCTTCACCTTCGAGAAATTCCCCGAGACCAATGACCGGATCACCACGCAGATGAAATCCGTGGGTGAGGTCATGGCCATCGGGCGCACGTTCCAGGAATCGGTGCAGAAAGCCCTGCGCGGTCTGGAAGTCGGTGTGTCAGGTTTCGATCCTGTACTCGACACGGGCCTGAGCGATGCCATGGACATCCTCAAGCGCGAACTGATGGATGCCGGCGGTGAGCGCATCTGGTACATCGGTGACGCCTTCCGTCAGGGCTGGAGTGTGGAGACGGTCGCTGAGCTGACCGGTGTGGACCCGTGGTTCCTCGTGCAGATCAAGGACATCATCCAGGAAGAGTCACGCATAGCTGCGATGACTCTCGAAAGCATTGATCGCGACACGCTGTTCCGTCTGAAGCAGAAAGGCTTCTCCGACTCGCGCATCGCCTCCCTGCTGAAGGTGCCCGAGCTGAATGTGCAGCGTCATCGTCACGCGCTGAACGTGCGTCCGGTGTACAAGCGTGTGGATACCTGTGCGGCCGAATTCACCTCGGCCACGGCCTACATGTACTCGACTTATGAGGAAGAGTGCGAGGCGCTGCCGTCGGATCGCAAGAAGATCATGGTGCTTGGTGGCGGCCCGAATCGCATCGGCCAGGGCATCGAGTTCGACTACTGCTGCGTGCACGCGGCGCTCGCCATGCGCGAGGATGGCTATGAGACCATCATGGTCAACTGCAACCCCGAGACAGTGTCCACCGACTACAATATTTCTGACCGTCTGTTCTTCGAGCCGGTGACCTTCGAGGATGTGATGGAGATCGTCGCCCTCGAGCGCCCGCAGGGCGTGATCGTGCAGTTCGGCGGCCAGACGCCGCTGAATCTTGCCACGCGTCTCGAGGCCGCCGGCGTGCCCATCATCGGCACGTCGGCGGATGCGATCGACCTCGCCGAAGACCGCGAGCGCTTCCAGCAGCTGATTCGCAAGCTCGGCCTGAAGCAGCCGCCGAACTGCATCGTGCGCAGTGTGGACGAAAGCATCGCCGCCGCCGCCCAGATTACCTATCCGCTGGTGGTGCGACCTTCCTATGTGCTGGGTGGTCGTGCCATGGAGATCGTTTACAACGAGGAAGAGCTGCGCCGCTACATGCGCACGTCAGTCAAGGTTGGCAATGAGAGCCCTGTGTTGCTCGACTACTTCCTCAATTCCGCCATTGAGATCGATGTCGATCTGGTGAGCGACGGCGAGCAGGTCGTCGTGGGGGCCATCATGCAGCACATCGAGCAGGCCGGGGTGCACTCGGGCGATTCGGCGTGTTCGCTGCCGCCTTACAATCTGCCGATGGATGTGCAGAACCGCATCCGCGAGCAGGTCAGCATGCTGGCGAAGGAGCTGGGCGTGGTCGGCCTGATGAACACGCAGCTGGCCTATCAGGACGGTGAGATCTACATCATCGAGGTGAACCCGCGTGCGTCACGCACCGTGCCCTTCGTCTCCAAGTGCATCGGGGTCTCACTGGCCAAGGTCGCTGCCCGCTGCATGGCTGGCACCAGCCTCAAGGCCCAGGGCTTCACGAAGGAGATCGTGCCGAAGAATTTCGCCGTCAAGGAAGCGGTGTTCCCCTTCAACAAGTTCCCTGGTGTCGACCCGATCCTCGGGCCGGAAATGAAGTCCACCGGCGAAGTGATGGGCGTCGGCCGCACGTTTGCGGAAGCCTTCGCGAAGTCGCAACTGGGTGCGGGCGAGGAAATCAAAAGCAGCGGGACGGTGTTCATCAGCGTGCGCGATGCTGACAAGCCCAAGGTGGTGGAAGTGGCCCGCAAGCTCGACAGGCTGGGTTTCAATCTCATTGCCACCCAGGGCACTGCGGCGGTGATCAGTGCCGCCGGTCTGCCGGTCACGGTGGTGAACAAGGTTAACGAAGGGCGACCGCACATCGTCGACATGATGAAGAACGATCAGGTGCAACTGGTGGTCAACACCACCGAGGGCAAGCAGGCCATCGCCGATTCCTCCATCATCCGTCGCACGGCGCTGCGACACGACGTGGCCTGTACCACCACCATCGCCGGTGCACTGGCGGTCTGCGAGGCGCTGATTCATGGTGACAATCTCTCGGTCTACACCATTCAGGAGCTGCACGCGGAATTATGAGAAAAGTGCCGATGACCGTCGCCGGCGCCGAGCGTCTGCGGGCGGAACTGAATGAGCTGAAGACGGAGCGGCGGCCGCGCATCATCGCGGCGATCGCCGAGGCGCGCGAGCACGGCGATCTGCGCGAGAACGCGGAGTACCACGCCGCGCGCGAACAGCAGAGTTTCTGTGAAGGGCGCATCAAGGAGATAGAGGGCAAGCTCGCTGACGCCGAAGTCATCGATGTGCGGGCCATCAAGCCCACAGGACGCGTCATCTTCGGTACGACGGTGACGCTGCTCAACGTGGCGACGGACGCCAGCGTGATCTATCAGATCGTGGGCGAGGATGAAGCCGATGTGCGCGCCGGGCGCATTTCGGTCGGTTCGCCGATTGCGCGCGCCATCATGGGCAAGGAAGTGGGGGATGACGTCGTGGTGAAGGCGCCGGCGGGCGACATTCACTACGAGATCGAAGCCGCCGAGCATCTCTGATGCCAGTTCTGCGCGCAGCGGCTCTCAGTGAGCCTTGTGGCGCAGGATGTTCGACAGTCGCGGGTCCGGCCTGGCAGCGGGACGAAAAAGCACGGCGATATTGCCGATGCTCTGCACCAGCTCGGCTCTGGAGAGTTCGCACACTTCCGCAATGATCTCCTTTCTGGCGTCGCGATCGGCCGCGAATATCTTGACCTTGATGAGCTCGTGCTCTTCCATGGCGCGGTCGATTTCCTTCAGCACGCTCTCGGCCAGGCCCTTCTGGGCGATGGTCACGATCGGCGAGAGGGAATGGGCGATGGTGCGGAAACGCTTCTTGTCTTGTGCAGGCAGTGTCATGGGATTCGCGTGGGTCGGCGGGCGCTGCCCGGTTGCAATGGAGGCACCATTGTAGCCCAGCACGAGAATTACACAACCGCCGCGCACCCGGCCGCGTCCGGCATTGCTTGGACTTTTCCGGGGGCGATCTTGTAATATCCCGATCAACTCCCAATATGCCTGGTGTGCGCGCACATCACAGGCAGACACGACGGCCTGCAATGGATCGCTGCGGCCCAAGGTCTCCTTGGCTGCTGAGCAACTTCGATTTCACTGAGATAGGGGGGTAATCCCTTGAACGACATGGCAAAGAATCTACTGCTCTGGATGGTCATCGCTGCAGTCCTGCTGACGGTGTTCAACAACATCAATCAGGAGACCAGCAGTGTATCCGTGACTTATTCAGACTTCGTGAAGGAGGTGCGCGCAGGCCAGGTGCGCTCCGTCACGATTGCCGGCATCTCAGTCACCGGGCGGCGCATGGACAATACCCAGTTCACCACGACCATCCCCATGATCGGCGATGATCAGTTGATGAACGACCTGTTCAACAACGGCGTCGAGATCGTCGGTTCGGAGCCGGAGCGGCAGAGCATCTGGTCGCAGTTGCTGGTCGCCAGCTTCCCGATCCTGATCATCATCGGCCTATTCTTCTTCTTCATGCGCCAGATGCAGGGCGGCGGTGCGGGCGGCAAGGGTGGCCCGATGTCGTTCGGCAAGAGCAAGGCCAAGCTGCTGGGTGAGGATCAGATCAAGGTGACCTTCGCCGACGTGGCCGGCGTGGACGAGGCCAAGGAAGACGTGAAGGAGCTGGTGGACTTCCTGCGCGAGCCGGACAAGTTCCAGCGTCTGGGCGGCCGCATTCCCCGCGGCATCCTGATGGTCGGTCAGCCTGGCACGGGCAAGACCCTGCTCGCCAAGGCCATTGCCGGCGAGGCCAAGGTGCCGTTCTTCTCCATTTCGGGTTCCGATTTCGTCGAGATGTTCGTGGGTGTCGGCGCGTCCCGCGTGCGTGACATGTTCGACCAGGCCAAGAAGCAGTCGCCCTGCATCATCTTCATCGACGAGATCGACGCCGTGGGTCGTCACCGTGGTGCCGGGCTCGGCGGTGGGCATGACGAACGCGAGCAGACGCTGAACCAGCTGCTGGTGGAAATGGACGGTTTCGAGGCCAATGACGGCATCATCGTGATCGCCGCCACCAACCGACCCGATGTGCTCGATCCTGCGCTGCTGCGTCCGGGCCGCTTCGACCGTCAGGTGGTGGTCGGCCTGCCTGATATCCGTGGCCGCGAACAGATTCTCAAGGTGCACATGCGCAAGGTACCGATTGACGAGCGCGTCAATGCAGCGGTGATCGCCCGTGGCACGCCCGGCTTTTCCGGCGCGGATCTGGCCAACCTGGTGAACGAGGCTGCCCTGTTTGCTGCCCGCAGCAATCGCAAGCTGGTCACCATGGAAGAATTCGAGAAGGCCAAGGACAAGATCATGATGGGCGCCGAGCGCAAGTCCATGGTCATGTCCGACAAGGAAAAGCTCAACACGGCGTATCACGAGTCGGGTCATGCCATCGTCGGTCGACTGGTGCCCGAGCATGATCCTGTCTACAAGGTCAGCATCATCCCGCGCGGCCGCGCGCTTGGTGTCACCATGTTCCTGCCCGAGGAAGACCGCTATAGCCTGAGCAAGCAGGGCATTCTCAGCATGATCTGCAGCCTCTACGGCGGTCGCATCGCCGAGGAAATGACTCTGGGCAGCGAAGGCGTCACCACGGGAGCCTCCAATGACATCCAGCGCGCCACCGACATGGCACGCAACATGGTCACCAAGTGGGGGCTGTCGGAAAAGCTCGGGCCGCTGATGTATGCAGAAGACGATGGTGAGGTGTTCCTCGGCCGTGGCACGTCCTCGCAGTCGAAGGCGCATTCGGGTGAGACAGCCAAGGTTATCGATGAGGAGATCAAGCGCATCATCGACGAGTGCTACGGCAAGGCCAAGCGCCTTCTGGAAGAGAACCGCGACAAGCTGGAACTGATGAAGGATGCTCTGCTGGAATACGAGACCATCGATGCCGACCAGATCAACGACATCATGGCTGGCATGAAGCCCAGGCTACCTGCGGACTGGTCGCAGAGCGATTCCGGTTCCGGTTCCGCGCGCTCCAGTGGTCGCAGTGCCGAGACCTCTGCGGACAGCCCCATCGGAGGCCCGGCCAGCGAAGTCTGACTGGCGAATTGCAGGACATCTGAGTGAGCGTCACATCCCTCAAGGTCGGTGATCATGTCATCGACCTCAGCGTTCCCGTCGTCATGGGAATCGTCAACGCCACCCCCGACTCGTTTTCCGACGGTGGCAGGCTCGCCGCCGGTGCATCCGCCGAGTTCCAGATTTCGATCGACAAGGCGCTGACCCTGGCTGAGCGCATGCTGCAGGAAGGCGCCAGCCTCATCGACGTGGGTGGCGAGTCCACGCGACCAGGGGCTGCCAGCCTTTCCGAACAGGAAGAGCTCGATCGTGTCATTCCGGTGATCGAGGCCATTCGCGCCCGGCTCGACACCGCCATCTCCGTGGACACCAGCACGCCGGCCGTCATGGCGGAAGCCATCGCGGCCGGAGCGGGGCTTGTCAACGACGTGCGCGCGCTGCGGCGGCCGGGGGCGCTGGCTGCCGTCGCAGGACGGGATGTCGCGATTTGCCTGATGCACATGCGCGGCGAGCCCGGCACCATGCAGCAGGATGTCCAGTACGAGGATGTCGTGGCAGAGGTGCAGGCCTTTCTCGCCGAGCGAGTCGACGCCTGTGTTAGTCACGGCATTGCGCGCTCGCGCCTTGTGCTCGACCCGGGCTTTGGTTTCGGCAAGAGCGTCGAGCAGAACTACCGGCTCCTGCGGGAACTGCCGCGGATGCAGGCACTGGGCCTGCCGGTGCTGGTCGGCATGTCGCGCAAGTCCATGCTCGGTGCAGTGACCGGGAGGCCGGTTGACGAGCGAGTCCATGCCGGTGTCGCCGCCAGCGTGCTCGCGCTGCAGGGTGGCGCCTCGATCCTTCGTACTCATGATGTGGCGCCGCTCATCGACGCCATCAGAATCCAGCGCGCCTTCGCCGGCGCACGCCAGTGAACAGAAAGGTAAGGAAATGAAGAACAGGAAGGCAGAGAAGAAATATTTCGGGACCGATGGCATTCGTGGTCGTGTCGGCGAGCACCCCATCACGCCGGATTTCATGCTGAAGCTGGGCTGGGCCGCCGGCAAGGTATTTGCCAAATCCGATCGTGCGCGCAGCAAGATCCTGATCGGCAAGGACACGCGCATTTCTGGTTACATGTTCGAGGCGGCCCTTGAGGCAGGCCTCACGGCAGCGGGAGTCGACATCAATCTGCTCGGTCCGATGCCCACGCCCGCCGTGGCCTATCTCACGCGGACTTTCCACGCGCAGGCAGGCATCGTCATCAGTGCCTCGCACAATGCCTTCGAGGACAATGGCATCAAGTTCTTCTCGAGGGACGGCTCCAAGTTGCCGGACGAGCTGGAGTTCGCCATCGAGGAATATCTGGAGCGGCCCATCACCACCGTTGAGTCCCAATTGATCGGCAAGGCCTCGCGCATCACCGATGCCAGTGGTCGCTACATCGAATATTGCAAGGGCACAGTGCCTTCGGAGATGAAACTGGCTGGTCTCAAGCTCGTGGTGGACTGCGCCAATGGCTCTACCTATCACATCGCCAGCAATGTGTTTCGAGAACTGGGCGCCACCGTGAAGACCATCGGCGCCTCGCCCAACGGCCTCAACATCAATGATCAATGTGGCTCGACCTGCACGGAAGCGCTCGTGCGCGAAGTGCTGGCCGAAAAGGCGGATCTTGGCGTGGCCTTCGATGGCGACGGTGATCGCCTGATCATGGTGGATCACGTGGGCAATGTGGTGGATGGTGACGAGATTCTCTATGTGATCGCCCGTGACAAGCGCCGCCGCAATGTCGATTTCGGCGGAGTCATCGGCACGCTGATGAGCAATCTCGGGCTGCAGCTGGGGTTGGAAGCGCTGGACATTCCCTTCGCGCGCGCGGATGTTGGCGATCGCTATGTGATGGCGGAACTCCATCAGCGTGAGTGGGCGCTGGGTGGAGAGTCGTCGGGCCACATCATCTGTCTGGACGTCTCCACGACTGGCGATGGCATCGTCTCGGCCCTGCAGACGCTTTACGCGATGATCAGCACCGGGTCGAGCCTGCACGACCTGCGCAGCAAGATGCTCAAGTATCCCCAGACCATGATCAATGTGAAGGTGACGGACAAAAAGCGTCTGGACTCGGCCCCGGCCATTCGCGAGGCCGTGGCGGCCGTGGGGGCGACGCTTGGCCGCAAGGGGCGGGTATTGCTGCGACCCTCGGGCACCGAGCCGGTGGTGCGCGTGATGGTGGAAGGCGAGGATGCGGCGCTGGTGCGGCGACTTGCCGAGGAGCTTGCGGAGCAGGTGCGTCTGCATGCATGAGTCGCGGCCCGGTCGCCTCAGGTTGCAAGCCCCTGGCAACTTGGTTATATTTGCGCCCCGTTTTCCCGATGTCAGACGCACCTCTGCTCAAGGTCATGTGAATGCGCCGAAGTCTAGTCGCCGGTAACTGGAAAATGCACGGTTCCGGCGCCAAGATCACCGGACTGTTGCAGGCACTGGTTCAAGCGCTTGGCGACGAGCAGGAAGGTGCGGAAGTGGTGGTTTGTCCTCCGGCTCCCTATCTTCCTCTTTGTCAGCTGCTGTTGCAGGGTAGTGCAATCGCGTTGGGTGCGCAGAATGTTCATGCGCAGGCGAGCGGCGCCTTCACTGGCGATGTGTCTGCAGCGATGCTGGCCGAGTTTGGTGTGCGCTACGTGATAGCGGGTCATTCGGAACGACGTCGCTACGCGGGTGACACCGATGCCGAAGTGGCGCAGAAGTGTGAAGCCGCAATTCTCGCGGGCATAGCGCCCATCGTCTGCGTGGGGGAATCGCTTGAAGAGCGTGAGTCCGGGCAGGCTGAAACGGTGGTGGCGAGACAGCTGAGTGCGGTGCTGGAGCATTGTGACAGCGAGTCCCTCGGGCAGCTGGTGGTAGCCTACGAGCCGGTCTGGGCCATAGGGACTGGCAGGACAGCCACGCCGGAACAGGCGCAGGCCATGCATGCCTTCATCAGGCATGTGGTGCAGGAACGCAGTGCCTGGCTTGCCGAGAGCGTGAGAATTCTCTACGGTGGCAGTGTGACGGCAGAGAATGCGGCGCAGTTGTTCGCGCAGCAAGACATAGACGGTGGCCTGGTGGGCGGTGCGTCCCTCAAGCCGGAAGAATTCATCTCGATTTGCAAGAGTGTGGGCAGGTAATGGAAACCTTGGTAATCGTCGTGCATGTGATCGTCGCCGTCGCGATCGTCGGACTGGTGCTTCTGCAACAGGGGAAGGGCGCTGACGCGGGCGCGGCATTCGGCAGTGGTGCATCGCAGACAGTGTTCGGCAGTGCGGGTTCGGGCAATTTTCTGACGCGCTCCACCTCCATCGCTGCCACGATCTTCTTCATCACCAGCCTGACGCTGGCGATTTTCGCGAAACAGAATACCAGTGCCGGTGTCGTCGAGGGTCTGCCCATCGTCAACCCGGAATTGCTGTCCCAGCCGGCAGCGCCGACCAGTGACGTCCCTCAGGTGGAGACGGTGACTGATGCGGCCGCCAGTGATGTGCCCGAAGTGCCGGCGCCGGTCGCGCCCGCTCCAGGCAATTGAGGACAGAGCAAAGAGTTCAAGCCGAAGTGGTGAAATTGGTAGACACGCTATCTTGAGGGGGTAGTGACCTTTGGTCGTGCGAGTTCAAGTCTCGCCTTCGGCACCAGATGCAGCAAGTGCGCAGCGCAGCCAGCGGGGCGCAGGTTTCTCGAGGATTTCAATCCTTTCGCTTGACCGTTTTGAAGGCGCCTCAGTATACTTCTGCCCCTGACAGGAAAGCAGGGAGTCAATGCAAACGCCAGTGGCATTGATTGCGCAAGCGACACATCAGAATTCACGATTTGTTGCGGGGTGGAGCAGTCTGGCAGCTCGTCGGGCTCATAACCCGAAGGTCGTAGGTTCAAATCCTGCCCCCGCTACCAATTTCGGGACGCACGCAGTGCTAATCCCAAGTCGATGCAGCATGGTGTCTGGCACACCATGCCGGCAGTATCAGATGCAATGCGTTGCAGTATCGAAGCCCCATCAGGGGCTTTTTGTTAGGCGCGGATTTCGTGCCGTTTGCCGGGCTGTTTTGCTCCACATCCCTGGGTTCACTGAACCAGGCGATGCAAAAATCAGTAATTCAGGAGTGGGCCGCAGGCCCATTTTTTATTTGTGCGAAATGATTTTGCGAGCGGCGTGCAAGCAAACAGGTGGTCAAGAAAGTGAGCAACAATCTGGTCGCGATTGCAGACATGATCCGTCCAACCGTCGAGGCACTGGGTGTCACACTCTGGGGTGTCGATCAGGTCGGTCAGGGGCGCAGCAGCATTCTGCGCATCTATATCGACAGGCCTGATGACGGCATCACCATCGATGACTGCGAACGAGTCAGTCGTCAGATCAGTGGCATCTTCGATGTCGAGGATCCCATTGCGGGAGAATACACTCTGGAAGTGTCTTCCCCCGGCATGGACAGGCCCCTGTTCGAACACGCGCATTTTGCGCGCTTCATCGGCAGCGTGGCGAATGTTCGCCTGCGCACGGCGCTGGATGGTCGACGCAAGTTCAAGGGCGTGATTCAAAGAGCGGAGGCAGACCAGATCTGTCTCCTGGTGGACGAGAAGGAAGTGAGTTTTTCCTTTTCGGCCGTGGACAAGGCCAATCTGGTGTACTGAAAGGTCGGCAATCCGACACAGGCAGCGCCCGACCGACGTCGGGAATTGGCAGAAGGCGAGAAGACCTCTGGAGTAAGGTGACACGATTATGATGAGTAAAGAGATTCTGTTGGTCGCGGATGCAGTTTCCAATGAGAAAGGCGTCGCGCGCGAAGTGATTTTCGAAGCTGTCGAGTCCGCGCTGGCCACCGCCACCAAGAAATTCTATGAAGAAGACGACATGAATTGTCGCGTGCGTGTCGACCGCAAGACCGGCGAATACGAAACCTTCCGCGTATGGGACATCGTCAGTGACGAGGAGTACACCGGCAAGGGGGGGCAGCTCACACTCGAACAGGCTCGGGAAAAGAATCCAGAGGCTGAGGTGGGTGGTGTCGTAGAAGAGAAGATCGAGAACATCGAGTTCGGCCGCATTGCAGCGCAGACCGCCAAGCAGGTCATCGTGCAGAAAGTGCGTGAAGCCGAGCGCGACATCATCATCGCCGAGTACCGTCACAAGATCGGCAAGCTCATTTCTGGAACGGTCAAGAAAGTCACCCGCGAGAGCGTGCTGGTCGATCTGGGTGGCAATGCCGAGGGGCTGCTGGCTCGCGAGCACATGATTCCCCGCGAGAACTTCCGCGTCGGCGACCGCATTCGCGCGTTGCTGCTTGATGTGCGTTCCGAACCGCGTGGCCCGCAACTGTTCCTTAGTCGTACGGACGCCGGCATGCTGATTGAGCTGTTCAAGATCGAAGTGCCCGAGATTTCCGAGGAAGTCATCGAGATCAAGGCGGCCGCCCGTGATCCGGGGTCCCGTGCCAAGATTGTCGTGCGCACCAATGATGGTCGCATCGACCCGGTGGGCGCCTGCGTCGGCATGCGCGGTTCGCGCGTGCAGGTGGTGTCCAATGAACTGGCGAACGAGCGCATCGACATCATCCTGTGGGACGACAATCCCGCGCAGCTGGTGATCAATTCCATGGCGCCGGCCGAAGTGGCCTCCATCATCATGGATGAAGACAGCCACACCATGGATGTCGCCGTCGAGGAGGAGAACCTGGCTCAGGCCATCGGCCGCAGTGGCCAGAACGTGCGTCTGTCCAGCGAGCTCACCGGCTGGACCATCAATGTGATGAGCGTGGCCGAAGCCGCAGAGAAGCAGCAGCAGGAAACCAGCGGCTTCGTCGAGATGTTCGTGAACAAGCTCGATGTCGATGAAGACATCGCCGAAGTGCTGGTCAGCGAGGGCTTCACCTCGCTCGAAGAGATCGCCTACGTTCCTCTGGAAGAGATCCTGAACATCGATGGCTTCGACGAGGACATCGCGAACGAGTTGCGCAGCCGCGCCAAGGATGCCCTGCTGACGCAGGCGATTGCGTCCGAGGAAGGGTTGTCCAGCGCCAATATCGCGGATGATCTGCGCACGATGGAAGGGATGGATGACACGCTGGCACTGGCCCTGGCAGGCAAGGGCGTGCTGAGCATGGAAGATCTGGCCGAACAGTCCATTGACGATCTCATGGACATCGATGGCATGAATGAAGAACGTGCAGGCAAGCTGATCATGACAGCAAGGGCGCCCTGGTTCGCGTGAGCGCAAAATGGCGCAGCAAGGCACAGGCAGCAGGAGTCCGGGTCGGACGGCAAGGGTAATCAGGAGTAGGTAAATGGCCGATGTAACAGTCAGTGAACTCGCCAAGGTTGTTGGAGTTTCAGTCGAGAGACTTCTTTCCCAGGTGAAGGAGGCGGGTCTGCCCCACACGAAGGCGGAAGATCCGATTTCCAATGACGACAAGAACACTTTGTTGCTGTTCTTGCGGCGCAGCCATGGCGACAAGGAAGCGACGGATACCGCTCCCAAGAAGATCACGTTGCAGCGCAAGACTGTCGAGACGCTGAAGTCGGCTGGCAGTCATGGCCGCGGCAAGACCATTGCCGTGGAAGTGCGCAAGAAGCGCACCTATGTGAAGCGCAGCGAATTGCCAGGCGAAGCCGAGAGCAACGAGTCGCAGGAGCAGGCGGAAGAGCTGGCGGCACAGGCGCAGGAATTCCAGGTGCAGGCAGAGATCTCGGCCGCGCCCGCAGAAGCGGACTCTCGTCACGAAGCGTCAGTGGAGCCCGCTCAGGCAGCGCCCAAGAAGCCGGCAGCCGAACGGCCCGCCGAGCGCTCCGCAGAACATGCCGACGCACGTCGACCAGCGCCGGCAGCCCCGGCTGCGCGCCCGGATGCCAGCAAGACTGGCAAGAAAGATCAGCCTGGCGCCAAGGATGACGACAAGGGTGACTTCCGCAAGAAGGACAAGGCCCCGGCCCGCAAACAGGTCAAGGGTCGCGTGGACGACTTCGTGCTCGAGGACAGCGAGTATGGCGATGGTCGTGGACGCCGCGGCGGTCGCAAGAGCAAATCGCGCGCCACCAAGCAGCACGGCTTCGAGAAGCCGACGGAATTCATTTCCCGCGAGATCGCGATCGGCGAGGCCAACTCGGTCACCGATCTGGCACAGAAGATGTCGGTCAAGTCGGCCGAGGTCATCAAGGTGCTGTTCAAGATGGGCGTGATGGCCACCATCAACCAGGTGCTGGATCAGGACACAGCCACGCTGCTGGTGGAGGAAATGGGCCACTCTGCCAAGTTCGTGTCCTCGGATGCGCTGGAAGAGAGCCTGTACGAATCCATTGCCTACGACGAAGGTGCCGAGTCCGTCCCGCGCGCCCCGGTGGTCACGGTCATGGGTCACGTAGACCATGGCAAGACCTCGCTGCTGGACTACATCCGCAAGGCTTCCGTGGTGTCCCATGAAGCCGGCGGCATCACCCAGCACATCGGTGCCTATCACGTGGAGACGCCCGGCGGCATGATCTGCTTCCTGGACACCCCGGGCCACGCCGCCTTCAGTGCCATGCGTTCACGCGGTGCCAAGGCCACGGATGTCGTCGTCCTGGTGGTGGCCGCGGATGACGGCGTGAAGCCGCAGACCGAAGAAGCCGTCCAGCATGCCCGCTCTGCCGGCGTGCCCCTGGTGGTGGCCATCAACAAGGTCGACAAGCCGGACATCGATCTGGATCGTGTGCGCAGCGAGCTCGCGAACCTTAACGTGATTTCCGATGCGTGGGGCGGCGATACCCAGTTCGTGGAAGTCTCGGCCCACACGGGTCAGGGCATCGAGACGCTGCTGGAAGCCATCCTGCTGCAGGCGGAACTGCTGGAGCTGAAGGCGCACGTGGATGCGCCCGGCAAGGGCGTGGTCATCGAGTCACGGCTGGACAAGGGACGTGGTCCCGTGGCCTCCGTGCTGGTGCAGAACGGCACCCTGAAAGTGGGCGACGTGGTGCTGGTTGGCCACGAGTTCGGTCGCGTGCGCGCCCTGATCGACGAGATGAGTCAGTCCGTGAAAACTGCCGGACCGTCCATTCCCGTCGAGATCCTCGGTCTGAACGGCGTGCCGGAAGCGGGCGATGAGTTCGTGGTCGTGGCTGACGAGAAGATGGCCAAGGATGTGGCTGCACAGCGTCGCGAGCGTCACAAGGACAACAAGGTGGCCATGCAGCAGACCAACAAGGTCGAGTCCATGTTTGCCGGTATCGGCCGCGCCAATGTGGGCGTGATGAACGTGGTGCTGAAAACGGACGTGCGCGGCTCGCTGGAAGCCATCGTGTCCTCGCTGCACAAGCTGGGCACCGACGAGGTGCAGGTGAACATCGTCTCCGCCGGCGTGGGGGGCATCTCCGAGACCGACGCCCAGCTGGCGGCGACCTCCAAGGCCATGATCATCGGGTTCAACGTGCGGGCCGACAAGTCCGCGCGTCAGATCATCGAGAGCGAAGGCGTGGAGCTGCGCTACTACAACATCATCTACAACGTGATCGACGACGCGAAAGTCATCCTGAGCGGCATGCTGACTCCGGAAATGCGCGAGGAGATTCTCGGCGTGGCCGAGGTGCGCGATGTCTTCAATTCGCCCAAGTTCGGTCAGATCGCCGGCAGCATGGTCATCGAGGGCACGGTGTATCGCGCCAAGCCCATCCGTGTGCTGCGCAACAACGTGGTGATCTACGAGGGCGAGCTGGAATCCCTGCGTCGCTTCAAGGACGAGGCCAGTTCCGTGCGTATGGGCATGGAGTGCGGTATCGGCGTGAAGAATTACACCGATGTGCAGATCGGCGACAAGATCGAGGTCTATCAGACCACGGCGATCGCCAGAACTCTCTGAGACAGCGGGAACCGACATGAGCAAGGTATCGCCCAGATTGCAGCGCGTGGCTGATCTTCTTCAGCGTGAGCTGGCCCAGCTGATCCAGCTGGAAGTGAGTGATCCGCGCGTGGGCATGGTGTCGGTCACCGGCGTCAAGGTGAGTCGGGATCTTGCGCATGCCGATGTCTACGTCACCGTGATGGGCTCGGTTGAGGGGGTGTCAGGCCTGGCGCCGGGTATCACGCTCGACAAGGCCGGCGCGCTGGACAGACTGGAAGTGGAAGAGAGCATCAAGGCCCTGAATGCGGCGTCCGGCTATCTGCGCACGCTGCTGGCGAAGCGCAGCAGTCTGCGCACGACGCCGCGTCTGATCTTCCACTACGATCAGAGCGTTGCGCGTGGTCAGTACCTGTCGTCGCTGATCGACCGTGCACTGGCAGCCGACGCCGAGCACGAGTCCTGAACGCACAGGCACTGAGGCAGTACGTGGCGCAATATCGCAGGCCCAAGGGCCGTGACATCGACGGCATCCTGGTGCTGGACAAGCCGACGGGCATGAGCTCAAACGCCTGTCTGCAGCAGGTCAAGCACCTGTTCGAGGCCGAGAAGGCAGGGCATACCGGCAGTCTCGATCCGCTGGCCACCGGAGTGCTGCCCCTGTGCTTCGGCGAGGCTACCAAGCTGTCGCAGTTCCTGCTGGATTCGGACAAGCGCTATCGCACCACGCTGAAGCTGGGCGAGCGCACCGACACCGCCGATGCCGAAGGCAGTGTGATCGAGCAGCGCTCGGCCGCCCATGTCACGGAGGCGGCGATCCGCGAGGCGATCCCGGCCTTCGTGGGGGACATCGAGCAGACTCCGCCGATGTATTCGGCACTGAAACATCAGGGGCAGCCGCTGTACAAGCTGGCGCGCTCCGGCCGTGAAGTAGAGCGCGAAGCCCGCCCGGTCACGGTGTATGCCATGACGCTGCTCGGCTTCGATGCCGCCGCCGCGACGGCCGATCTGGAGATCCACTGCAGCAAGGGCACCTATGTGCGCACGCTGGTGGAGGACCTGGGCGAGGCCCTGGGCTGCGGCGCTCATGTGCAGGCCCTGCGCCGACTGCAGGCCGGTGCCTTTGGCGAGGGGCAGTGTGTTACCATGGCCGCCCTCGCGCAGCTCAAGGCTGACGGCGGGCTGACCGCCCTGGACAGGTGGCTGGTGGCTCCCGATCTGGCCGTGCAGGAGTTGCCCGAGGCGCGGGTGTCCGAAGACATTGCGCGCTGGTTGCGCCAGGGGCAGGCCGTGCAGTTGCGCGCCATGCCGCCGAGTGGTCTGGTGCGGCTGTACGAAGGCGATGACTTCATGGGCATCGGCACCATCCTGGAGGATGGTCGCGTGGCGCCGAAGCGCCTCTTCGCCACGGGCACGTGAGACAGCACAGCTGTCACGAATCTGCAGTACCGTATTTGAAGGAGAAGTCCAGATGACTATCAATATGCGTGGTCACTCTGGTTCGGCAGGGATGTCGGCAACGAAGGCTGCTTCACGATGGGCGTGAAGGGTCTATTCATCAGTGCATATTGGAGGTAGTGAAAATGGCTTTAACCGCAGAACGCAAGGCAGAGATCGTCAAGGAATACGCGCAGAGTGAAGGCGATACAGGCTCACCCGAAGTGCAGGTGGCCCTGCTGACCGAGAACATCAACCAGCTGCAGGCGCATTTCAAGGAACACACGCATGACCACCACTCACGCCGCGGTCTGATCCGCATGGTCAACAGCCGTCGCAAGCTGCTCGACTACCTGCGCGGCAAGAGCACCGACCGTTATGGTGCGCTGATCAAGAAGCTGGGCCTGCGTCGCTGAGTGCAAGCAAGTAATTCAATGATGAAGAGATGAAAGATCGACCTTGTTTGACAGGGACGTCAATTGCAATGGTGCCGGGGTCAAAATAAAAATACAGGAATAGAGTATGTTCAATATCGTACGCAAGACGTTCCAGTACGGGAAACACACCGTCACACTGGAAACAGGCAAGGTTGCCCGTCAGGCAACCGGCGCAGTGATCGTCACCATGGGTGACACCCAGGTCCTCGCCACCGCCGTCGGCAAGAAGCAGATCAAGCCAGGTCAGGACTTTTTCCCGCTGACCGTCAACTACCAGGAAAAGACCTACGCAGCCGGCAAGATCCCCGGTGGCTTCTTCAAGCGCGAAGGCCGTCCTACCGAGAAGGAAACACTGACCTCCCGTCTGATCGACCGTCCCATCAGACCGTTGTTCCCCAAGGGTTTCATGAATGAAGTGCAGGTGGTCTGCACCGTCATTTCCGCCAGCAAGGACCAGGACCCGGATATCGCGGCCCTGATCGGCGCCTCCGCCGCCCTGGCCATTTCCGGCATTCCCTTCCTCGAGCCTGTGGGCGCCGCCCGCGTGGGTTACGACCTGCAGAACGGTTATGTGCTGAACCCGGACGTGAAGGAACTGGAAGCCTCTGCCCTCGACATGGTGGTGGCTGGCACCAAGTCAGCTGTGCTGATGGTGGAATCCGAAGCCAAGCAGCTGAGCGAAGACCAGATGCTGGGCGCCGTGCTGTTCGGGCACGAGGCCATGCAGGTGGTGATCGACGCCATCAATGAATTCAAGGCCGAGGCAGGCAAGCCCATGTGGGAACTGCCGCAAGTGGTCGTGAACCAGCCGCTGCTGGACGGCATCCGTGCGGCCTTCGCCGACAGCATCGGCAATGCCTACCAGATCTCCGACAAGATGCAGCGTTATGACGCCCTGGAGGGCCTGCTGGCCCAGGCCGTGGCGCAGTTCGCCAATGAGGACACCGGCGCCAGCGCCGAGGAAGTCTCCGGCGTGTTTGCCTCCATCGAGAAGAAAGTGGTGCGCAACCGCATCATCGACGGCGCGCCGCGCATCGATGGCCGCGACACCCGCACCGTGCGTCCCATCTCCATCGAGACGGGCGTGCTGCCCAAGGCACACGGCTCCGCCCTGTTCACTCGCGGCGAGACGCAGGCGCTGGTGGTCACTACCCTGGGTGCCGTGCGCGATGCCCAGCTGATCGAAGGCCTGGAGGGCTCCAAGAAGGAAGCCTTCATGCTGCACTACAACTTCCCGCCGTTCTGCGTGGGCGAGACCGGCATGATGTCCGGTCCGAAGCGTCGCGAGATCGGTCACGGCAAGCTGGCCAAGCGTGGCGTGCAGGCGGTGATGCCGTCCGAGGACGCCTTCCCCTACGCGATCCGCGTGGTGTCCGAGATCACCGAATCCAACGGCTCCAGCTCCATGGCGTCCGTGTGCGGCAGCTCGCTGGCGCTGATGGATGCCGGGGTGCCGATCTCCGCGCCGGTGGCCGGCATCGCCATGGGTCTGATCAAGGAAGGCGACCGCTTCTCCGTGATCACCGACATCCTGGGCGATGAAGATCATCTGGGCGACATGGACTTCAAGGTCGCCGGTACCGCTCAGGGCGTGACCGCCCTGCAGATGGACATCAAGATCCAGGGCATCACCGAAGAGATCATGGAAATCGCTCTGCACCAGGCTCACGAAGCCCGCATCCACATCCTCGGCGAAATGAACAAGGTGCTGGACAAGCCCCGTGCCACCGTTTCCGAGAATGCGCCTTCCATGGCCACCATGAAGATCGATCCGGACAAGATCCGTGACGTGATCGGCAAGGGCGGCGCCGTGATCCGCAGCATCACCGAGGAAACCGGTGCGTCCATCGACATCGACGACGACGGCAACATCCGCATCTACGGCGAAGACGCCGGGTCGCGCGATGCCGCCATCGAACGCATCCTCAGCATCACTGCCGAGGCGGAAGTCGGTCGTCTGTACATGGGCAAGGTGGCGCGCATCGTCGACTTCGGCGCCTTCATCACCATTCTGCCCGGCAAGGACGGACTGGTGCACATCTCCCAGATTTCCAACGAGCGTGTCGAGAACGTGGGCGACTACCTCAAGGAAGGTCAGGAAGTGCTGGTGAAAGTCACCGACCTGGATGCGCGCGGTCGCATCAAGCTCAGCATCAAGGAAATCAGCGACGACGAGAAAGCGGAATTCGCTGCACTCTGAGTTCGCCAACGCTGTAGAAGATCCCGCTGTCGGCCCGGCTGACCGCGGGATTTTTTTTACCCGTCATTTGCCTTCTGGCGTCAGGGCTTTGTTGCTATGCTCGCCGCAGGCTGAAAGATGAGCAAAACAGGACAGGAAGCGCCCCAATGCAGGACAACGCCCCACCCGCCGTGCTCCGGATTCGTGCAGCCGGCGTCGACGATTGCGCACTCATCCATTCCTTCATCATGGAACTGGCCGTCTACGAGAAGCTGGCCCATGAGGTCATTGCCACGCCGGAGCTGCTGGCGCAGACCCTGTTCGGGCCGCGTCCCGGTGCCGAGGTGCTGATCGCCGAACACGACGGCCGGCCCGTGGGCTATGCCCTGTTCTTCCAGAGTTTCTCCACCTTCCTCGGTCGGCCCGGTCTGTATCTCGAGGACGTCTATGTGCAGCCTGCCATGCGCGGGCGGGGCATCGGCAAGGCCATCATGACCCGGCTGGCGGCGCTGGCCGTGGAGCGCGACTACGCCCGTTTCGAGTGGTCGGTGCTGGACTGGAACGCCCCTTCCATTGCGTTCTATCGCTCCATCGGCGCCTTCCCCATGGACGGCTGGACGGTGCAGCGGCTCACCGGTCAGGCCCTGCTCGACCTGGCGGCCCGCGACGGAGCTGCCGCATGAGTCGCATCGTCTACGTCAATGGCACATATTTCGCACAAGAGGACGCGAAGGTCTCGGTGTTCGATCGCGGCTTTGTGTTCGGCGACGGGGTGTATGAAGTGATCCCCGTGCTCCATGGCCGCATCGTCGAGCGCGGTCATGCGCTGGAGCGCCTCAACCGCAGCCTCGGCGAGATCGCCATGGCCTGGCCCTGCACGCAGGACGAGTTCTGCCAGGTGCTGGAAGAATTGCGCGCGCGCAACGAGCTGCAGGAAGGCTATGTGTATCTGCAAGTCACGCGGGGCGTGGCCGAGCGCGATTTCGCCTTCCCCGCCGCCGGGACGCCGAGCAGCTTCGTTGCCTGGACAGCCGCGAAGAAGCTGATCGACAATCCGCTGGCCGCCACCGGCGTGAAGGTCGTGACGGTGCCCGATCTGCGCTGGAAGCGCCGCGACATCAAGTCGATCAATCTGCTGGCCCAGTGTCTGGCCAAGCAGCAGGCGGCGAGTGCCGGCGCGTTCGAGGGCTGGATGACGGAAGACGGCGTGGTGACGGAAGGCGCCTCGTCTTCGGCCTATATCGTGAAGGATGGGGCCATCATCACGCGGGCGCTGTCCACGTCGATCCTGCCGGGCATCCGCCGCAAGGTGATCCTGCAGATGGCGCGTGAACACGGCATCGCGCTGGTGGAGCGGCCGTTCACCGTGGCAGAAGCCCTGGCGGCCGACGAAGCCTTCCTGAGCAGTGCCACCACCCTGGTGATGCCCGTCGTGTCGATTGACGGGCAAAGTGTGGCAGGGGGCAGGCCCGGCCCGGTGGCCCAGCGCCTGCGTGCCATGTATGTCGAGATGATCCTGCAGGAAGCGGCGCACTGACACGTGCCGCCAGCCTGCGTAATGCTACCCGGAGATTGCCCATGAAACGTTTGCTGGCTCGATCATTGACACTGCTGCTGTGTCTGTCCCTCACCCTGCCTGCCTTCGCGCAGGACGGCCGCACCCCGCTGCGGGCCCGCAATGGCATCGTGGCCAGTGCGTCCGAACTGGCCTCCCAGGTGGGCGTGGACATCCTCAAGCAGGGCGGCAACGCAGTGGATGCGTCCATTGCCACGGCCTTCGCGCTGGCCGTGACCTGGCCCACGGCCGGCAACATCGGCGGCGGCGGCTTCCTCGTGTATCACGGCGAGGACGGCCACGCGACCACCTTCGACTTCCGCGAGAAAGCCCCGCTGGCGGCCACCGAGCGCATGTACCTCGGTCTGGACGGGCTGGTGGTGAACAACTCCAATCACCGCAGCCTGCTCTCCGTCGGCGTGCCGGGCACGGTGGCCGGGCTGTACAAGGCGCATCAGGAGCTGGGCAGCCTGCCCTGGGCCGATCTGGTGGCTCCGGCGGTGAAGCTGGCCCGCGACGGCATCCCCATCACCTGGGAGCTGTACACCGGCTTCCGCCAGAACCAGGAGTTCTGGGACCAGTACCCATCCTCCGCCAAGGTGTTCCTCAAGGCCGACGGCTCGCCCTATGAATTCGGCGACACCTGGGTGCAGCCCGATCTGGCCGACACTCTGCAGCTGATCCAGGAGCAGGGCCGCGACGGTTTCTACAAGGGCAGCAACGCGAAGAAGCTGGCCGACTTCATGCGCGCCAACGGCGGCATCATCACCGAGGAAGACCTGGCACAGTACGAGGCGGTCGAGCGCGAGCCTGTGCGCGGCACCTATCGCGGCTACGAGATCGTCAGCATGCCGCCGCCCAGCTCCGGTGGCGTGACGCTGATCCAGATTCTCAACATCTTGGAAGGCTTCGACCTGGCGGCCTCCGGCCACAACTCCGCGCTGACCCTGCACCTGATGACCGAGGCCATGCGCCGCGCCTATGCCGACCGGGCCGAGCATCTGGGTGACCCGGACTTCAACGAGAGCATGCCGCTGGACCGCCTGCTCAGCAAGGACTACGCCGCCAGCCTGCGTGCCAGCATCGACCCGGACAAGGCTTCTGTCAGCGACGAAGCCAATTTCGCGCAGATCTACGAGAGCGAGGACACCACGCATTTCTCGGTGGTGGACAAGGATGGCAACATGGTTTCGCTGACCTACACGCTGGAGAACGGCTACGGCTCGCGCATCGTGGCGGAAGGGGCGGGGTATCTGCTGAACAACGAGATGGGTGACTTCAACGCGGTGCCGGGCGTGACCAACCGCAACGGCCAGATCGGCACGCCGCCGAACCTGATCGCCCCGGGCAAGCGCATGCTCTCCAGCATGTCGCCCACCATCGTCGCGCAGGACGGCAAGCCGCTGATGGCGGTGGGCAGCCCCGGCGGCCGCACCATCATCAACACCACCCTGCAGCTGATTCTCAACGTGGTGGATCACGGCATGAACATCGCCCAGTCCGTGGAAGCGCCGCGCATCCATCACCAGTGGCTGCCGGATGTCATCAGCATGGAAGACAGCGGCTTCTCGCCCGATACCCTCCAACTGCTCAACAGCCGAGGTCACGAGACCCGTGTGCGGGGCGAGCAGGGCACGGCGATGGGGGTCTATCACGACCGCGAGGCCGGCCTGTTCCTGGGCGGCTCGGATTCCCGCGCCGGGGATGGCGGCGCCGTCGGCTACTGAGTCGCGCGCCGGCGCTGTCTGCCCATGGGCAGCGCCTCAGTCCGGGCGGCGCAGCAGGCCGATGCCCAGCGCCGCCATGCCGATGGAGATCAGCGGGTTCAGGTAGTTCAGAAAGGCGTAGGGAGCATAGTCGAGCACCGGCACTCCCAGCGTCGCCGCATAGAAGGCGCCGGCCGTGGTCCAGGGGATCAGGCCGGTGCTCATGGTCGAGCCCTCCTCCACCGAACGCGAGAGCACCGCGTTGTCCAGCCCCTTCTGCTCGTAGGCCCGGCGGAACAGCTGGCAGTTCAGGATGATGCTGATATAGGCCTCGCCCATGCCCATGTTGCCCAGCACACCGGCACCGATGGTGGTGGCGATCAGACTCGCGGTGCGCTGCACGCGCGCGATGATCCCCTCCAGCAGGGCCTGCAGGAAACCGCCCGCATACAGCATCCCCCCAAGAGCCAGCGCCATCAGTGAGAGCAGCAGCGTCCAGCTCATGCTCGTGATGCCGCCCCGCCCCAGCAGATCATCCAGACTCGCCACGCCCGTCGTGCCCGGCTGATTCGCCCAGAGCGCATTGAGCACGTCCACCAGCGCGCGGTCCTGATAAAGCACCGCGACGGCCACGGCCGTCAGCACGCTGGCACTCATGCTGATCTCAGGCGACAGGCGGCGCAGGCTCAGCACCAGCATCACCAGCAGCGGCAGCACCGTGGCCAGCAGGCCCAGCTGGAAGCTGCCGGCCAGCGCCTGCTGCATGTCGGCGATGGCCTGCTCGGGCAGGGCGGCATCGGCATGGCCGAAGCCCAGCAGCAGAAAGATGAGCAGGCTCAGCACGAAGGCCGGCACTGTGGTGTAGAGCATGCTGCCGATGTGTCGGTACAGATTGGTATGCGCGCTCATGGCCGCCAGCACCGTGGTGTCGGACACGGGCGAGAGCTTGTCGCCGAAGGTCGCGCCGGCCACCACCATGCCGGCCACCAGTGGCAGGGGCAGCTGCATGGTGCTGCCGATGCTCATCAGCACCAGGCCCAGCGTGCCGGCCGTGCCCCAGGAGGTGCCGGTGGCCACCGACATCAGGCTGCACAGCACCAGGCCAGTGGCCAGGAACAGGGCCGGACTCAGCAGGTCGAGGCCGTGGTAGATGAGCGCGGCCACGGTGCCGCTCTGCATGTAGGCGGCGATCAGCATGCCGATCAGCACGAAGATGTAGAGCGCCGGCAGGGCCTTGGCGATGCCGGTGTTCATCATCTCGCGGATGGCGGTGAAGTCGTGCCCCAGCAGCCAGGCGTGCAGGGCTGTCCACAGCAGGCAGAAGAACAGCACGATGTGCAGGCTGATCTGGAACACGAACAGGCCCGTCGAGATCATCAGGAAATTGCCGCCGAAGCACAGCAGGGACTGGGCCAGGCCTGGCGTTCTGGCGGCGGGGCGCGGTGCTGGGGTGTTCATCGTGGCGACGTCTCCTCGGTGTCGGGCAGGTGCGTCTGTTCGGACGCCACCCAGTGGGCTGTCTGCACGCCGATGCGCTCAGACAGGAACTTGCCGCCGTCGGTGGCGCGGTAGTGGGCCAGGGCCTTGTAGACCAGTGGCGCCCCCAGCAGCAGCAAGGGAATGTTCATGTAGACCATCAGGATATTGGTCAGATCAGTGATCGCCCACAGATTGCCCAGCTCAAGCCCGGCGAGCACGGTCAGGGCGCCAAAGGGCACGAACACCAGCGAGCCCAGCACGCGGATGCCGAGGATGAACCGCGGCGAGCGCGAGATCAGATTGGCCGAGATCTCGGCGAAGGAGATCATGCCCAGCAGGGTGGTGAAGGCGAACAGGGCGTAGCAGGCGCTGACCAGGATCACGAGCGCGCGGTCGAGCAGGTCCGGGGTCAAGGCCTGCACCGAGGCCACGTACAGATCCAGGCGCGCGGCACTGGCCGCAGCCCACTCGGCGCTGCTGGCGGAGTCCGTCCACAGGTGCGCCAGCACCACGATGAAGCCGGTGAGGGTGCAGATCACCAGGGTGTCGAAGAACACGCCCATGGCCTGCACGAAGCCCTGCTCGCAGGGGTGGTCGTTGTCGGCCACGGCGGCGGCCATGGTGATGGTGCCCTGGCCGGCCTCGTTGGACATCAGCCCCCGGCGCACCCCCTCCGCCAGCGCGATGCCGATGCTGCCGCCGAACAACGCGTCCGGGGCGAAGGCGCCGCCGAAGACCAGGCGGAAGAAGTCGGGCAGCAGCGGCAGATTCACCACGAGGATCAGCAGCGACAGGCCGCAGAACACGCTCGCCATGCCGGGCACGAGGCGGTTGGTCCAGTGGGTGACGCGGCGGATGCCACCCAGGATCAGCCAGGCACAGCTCAGCACCAGGCCCACGGCGATGCCGTAATAAAGTGGCGACTGCCGCCCTGATGACGCGCCCGTGGCGGTGTCGGCCAGCATGCCGAGGGCGGTGAAGATGTTGAAGGTCTGCGAGGGGACGTTGAACAGGGCGTAGACGATGAAGGCGCCGGCCAGGGTGACGCCCACCCAGCGCCGATTGCCCAGCAGGCGCTGCCCGTAATAGGGCATGCCGCCCACGAATTCGTCCTGCTTGCGCTCCTTGAACAGTTGCGCCAGCACCGATTCCACGAACGCCGTGGCCATGCCGAAGGCGGCTGCCACCCACATCCAGAAGAGTGCGCCCGGCCCACCTACCGCGATGGCGCCGGTCACGCCGACGATGTTGCCCGGCCCCACCCGCATGGCCAGTCCGAGCAGGAACGACGCCGTGGCGCTGATGCCCGTGGTGGTGCGGCGCTGGCGGCGCATGATGGCGAAGGCCCGGCGCGCACTGAGCCATTGCACGCCCGCCGTGCGCAGGGTGAACCAGACGCCGCTGCCGGTGAGCAGCAGCACGGCGAAGGAGAGCTGGCCGAGCACGGGAATCTGCGCGTACCAGTTCAGCTGCACCGGGAAGTTCCACACCCCGTCGGAGATGGGCTGGATGAAGCGGAACAGCGCGTTGATGGACTGGAACAGGCTTTCCAAGGGCGGGTACTCGACGGCGAGAGTTCTGGGGGCTGAGCGGCACTCTACCCTGTCGTCCGGTCAGCTGCCAGCGCGGCCACTGCCACAAAACTGTCGCGAAAGCGTCAAACCCCTGCAGGCTGGCTGTCATCCGGACGCTGCACAATCGCGAGGCTTTTCCACAATAACCGGGAGAACCCTATGTTGATCGCACGTCCTGCAGGCTGCCCCACACCCAAGCGCCCTGTGTCACCCTTGAACATCGCCATCCTGGCGGCCCTCGCCGCTGTTTCCACCGATTCCGTCATGGCCCAGCAGGCGCCCGAGATCCAGGAGATCAGCGTCTTCGGTCAGGGCCAGACCCGTCAGGTGCAGAGCCTGAATGCCGAGCAGCTGACCCAGTTTCCCGCCGGCACCAGCCCGCTCAAGTCCATCGAGAAACTCCCAGGAGTGAACTTCCAGTCCGCCGATCCTTACGGCGCCTACGAGTGGTCCACGCGCATCGTGGTGCGCGGCTTCAACCAGAACCAGATGGGCTTCACGCTGGACGGCGTGCCGCTCGGCGACATGTCCTATGCCAACCACAACGGCCTGCATATCAGCCGCGCCATCATGTCCGAGAACATGGGCCGTGTGTCCCTGTCCCAGGGCGCCGGCGCCCTGGCCACGGCGTCGACCAGCAACCTGGGCGGCACCCTGGAGTTCACCTCGGCTGATCCTGAGGACAGCTTCGGCATCACGACGAATGCCACCGTCGGCAGTGACGCCGCACGCCGCGTGTTCCTGCGTCTGGACAGCGGCACCCTGGCCACCGGCACCCGCTTCTTCCTCAGCACCGCCACGCAGGATGCCGACAAGTGGAAGGGCGCCGGCGAACAGAACCAGGACTATGTGAACCTGAAACTGGTGCAGCCCCTCGGTCAGGCCACGCTGACGGCGTTCTACAGCGATTCGGACCGTGCCGAGAACGACTATCAGGACATGTCCAAGGACATGATCCGTCGTCTTGGCCGTGACTGGGACAACTACTACCCCGATTACGCCCGCGCCATCGCCGCCGCCCGTGGCAAGTTCACCGGTGCGGTGAACAGCCTGGACGACGCCTACTGGAACGCGGCCGGTCTGCGCAAGGACGACCTGTCCTATGTGAACCTCGACCTGCCGGTGAATGACGCACTCGCGCTGAACGCCACGGCCTACTTCCACGACAACGAGGGCCAGGGTCTGTGGGGCACGCCCTATGTGCCGACCCCGGGCGGCGCACCGCTGACCATCCGCACCACCGAATACCAGATCGACCGTTCCGGCTTCATCAGCGAGCTGAGCTACGAGATGGGCGCGCACACGCTGAGCGCCGGCCTCTGGCTGGAAGACAATGACTTTGAACAGGCCCGTCGCTTCTACGGCGAGCCCAGCGCTGCCTTCGCCAGTCGCGACTTCCTCAAGTTCCAGCGCAACCCGCTGCTGACTCAGTGGGAATACGCCTTCAACACCCAGACCACACAGCTGCACGTGAAGGACATCTGGCAGGCCACTGACGCCCTGCGTCTGGAGTTCGGCTTCAAGAGCGTGAACGTGGACGTCAAGGCCAGCACCCTCGTGGGCGACAACAAGACAGGCAAGATCGACACCGACGAAGGCTTCCTGCCCCAGATTGGCTTCGTGTACGACCTGAATGCCGACAGCGAACTGTTCGGCGCTGCCTCGAAGAACGTGCGGGCGCTGATCGGTTCCGCCACCGGCACTTCGCCCTTCTCCGCCACCCAGGCAGGTTTCAATGCGATCAAGGACACGATCGAGCCGGAAACCGCCACCAGCTTCGAGATGGGTTACCGCTTCCGCATGAATGACCTGGAAGGCGTGGTGACGGCCTATCACGTGAGCTTCGATGACCGTCTGCTGGCGATCCAGCAGGGCTCGGCCATCATCGGGGCGTTCAACGCGCTGGCGAACGTGGGCAGTGTGACCTCCAAGGGCATCGAGACCGGCATCGACTGGCAGCTGAGCGAGCAGATCAACTGGTACAACTCCGCGAGCTACAACCTCTCGACGATCGACGACGACTACCTGAGCGGCACCACGCGTGTGAACACCTCGGGCAAGACTGTGGTGGATTCGCCCGAGTGGATGTTCAACTCCGAGCTGGGCTACGACGTGGAGCAGGCCTTCGCGAAGCTGCACCTGAAGTTCACCGGCGAGCGGGAATACACGTTCCTGAATCAGGGCAGTGTGGACAGCTTCACCGTGCTGAACCTGAGTGCCGGTTACCGCTTCGGCGAGATGGGCATGCTGAAGGATCTGACCGCCCAGATCGACATCGCCAACCTGCTGGACGAGGAGTACATCTCCACCGTAGGCAGCGGCGGCTTCGGCAACTCTGACCTGGCCGGCACGGCCATGACCCTGTTGCCTGGCGCGCCCCGCCAGCTGTTCTTCACCCTGAAGGCAGGCTTCTGATGTGAACCGGGATCAGAGACACATGCTTTCGAGTGTGTCTCTGATCCCCCTTTTTCCTCAGGGCTGGAAGCGTTCCGTGCGCTCCAGCAGCACCATCCCCGTCTCGTCCTTTATCTGCAGACTGACACCCGGCACGTCGCTGCGCCAGTCGATGTCGATCACGCCATAATTGGCCACCGCAAACGCCTCGCCCACTCGGTGGCGGTTGGGGCTGACTGCCTTCCATTCCTCGGTCAGTCCTGAAGACGTCAGCTCGATCAGCGGCCACGCCATGCCAGAGGCACGGATCTCGCTGTAGTCGGCCCAGTGCACATCGCCGGAGAGGATCACCACCGGCTCGCGCTGATACTGCTCCAGCAGGCCGAAGAAACGCTGACGCTCATGCGGAAAGTTCGCCCAGGTTTCCCAGCCGGTGAAGTCAGCCAGCAGCTGGATGCTCGAGCCGATGAGGCGAATGTCGGCGTCCACCTGCAGCTGCGTCTCGAGCCAGGCCCACTGCGCCTCGCCAAGCAGCTGCGCATCGGCCCGCAGATTGGCCTCATAGGGCCCCATCTGCTGCGCCTCGCGCCAGGCCAGCTGCTGCGGGTCTGTCAGTGTCATCAGCTCGCCGCGGTTCCAGCGCAGGTCCAGCAGGATCACCTGCACGCGGCGCCCTTCCTCACCGAAGATGTGCGAGGTGTAGATGCCTTCGGGACGTGTGCGGCGTTCTGAATCGAGCGGTTCGCCGAAGAAGTCGAGCATGATGCGCCGCGAGGCGTCCTTGCTGACATAGTCCTTGCCGATGTCGTTCTGGCCATAGTCGTGATCGTCCCAGGTGGCCATGATCGGCGTACTCTCGCGCAGACGGGCGAAGTCGGGAATGCTGCCGAGCGCGCTGTAGGCCGCCTGCAGTTCGAGCGGGTCGTCCGTGTCGGCATAGACATTGTCGCCCAGCAGGATGAACAGATCGGGCGCATCGCGCAGGATCGGCGACCAGATGGGTTGCGGCTTGTTCTGGTCGCCACAGGAGCCGAAGGCGATGCGGCTGATGTCCTGGGCCAGCGCCGGCGAGGCGGCGCCGAGGGAGAGCAGACTCAGGCCCAGCAGAGTGGCAGTGCAGCGCATGCGAGGGAGTTTCATGGCAGGAACTCCTGCAGCGGGGCACCCATCGCCGGATTCAGCGTGCGGTAGTCCACATCGAGATACTGCAGCAGCGTCGCCGCGATGCGAGCGGACGTGAGACAGTCCTCGTCGCCATTGCCGACAGTGCCCCTCACAGGGACACCCGGCCCCATGGCTGCCATCCAGACATCCTCGGAGCCCACGATGCCCTCCTCGTACTGTGCCAGCGACTGCATGTAGCCCGTCAGCGATGCCTTGCTGGCGTGATACTGCCAGGTTTCCAGCGGCATCTCGCCGCGGCCGTGATCCACGGTGATGAACAACACGGTGTTGTCGCGATAGCCTTCGGTGCCCTGCACGAACTCCCAGAGCTCGCGAATGAAACGATCGGTGCGCTGCGCCGCGAAGATGTATTCGTCGTAGCGGCCGTCATGGGCGAAGTCGTCGGTCTCGCCGTAGCTGATGAACGTGACGCGCGGTTGCGCGGTGCGCAGATGCTCGAGGGCGTAGTGATGTGTGAAGGCGTCATGTCGCACCGTTTCCCAGGGCGGCGGAATGTCCTGGCTCAACTGCAGCAGGGTGGCTTCGAGCGGCGTGGCGGGCGTGACTGCGGTTCCCAGCGCATTCACTGGCAGGCCGCTGCGCTCGATATTGAATATCCAGGGAAAGACATCCCACGAGGCGAAGGCTGCCACGCGTCCGGCGAACGCGGGAGTGCCATCGAGCAGCTCCAGCAGCGTGCGTTCCGGGTTGGGATTCTTGCCGTTGGTGTCGATGCTGGGATTGACCACTCCGCTCAGAATCTCGCTGTAGCCGGGAAACGAGAAATGCCACGGATTGCGGATGCGCGCGCAGGAGCTGGTGTCGCGATTGCCTGCATGGGTGCCTTGGGGGAACACCACCTCATGCAGGAAGGGGAAGAGCTTGCGTGACCGCACCGACGGGTCTTCGTCCCAGAACTGCGCCAGCAGTTGCTCACTGCGGGGTGAATAGTCCGGATGGGTGGCCAGAGCGTGATCGAGTCCGCGATACAGCTCCTGCCAGCGCAGGCCGTCAAGCGTGACGATCAGGAGATTGTCGGCGGCGTGCAGAGCCGGGGACGAGGACATGAACGCGCCGGCCAGTGCGAGGCTCAGCGCGCGGGAAGCGCAGGGAAAGGTCATGGGCTGCTCCAGTGACGGGACGAGGGAAAGTCTCGCGCCAAAGGGTAGCGGGGGTGTGTGACAACACGTGGGTCGTATGAGTCAAGCCAGGGGTCTGAGACACTTGCCCTGGCAAGTGTCTCAGACCCCGATTGTCACCGTTTCTCAGTTCCTCAGATCCTGATTGGCGCGGCGGATCACGAACGCGCGAATCGCTTCCACATCGCCTTCACGCAGGCTGGCGGCGAAGGACACCATGCCGCGGTCGGCCAGGATGCCGTCCACCACCACCGCGCTCCACGCGGCGGCATCGCCCAGACGGGCACTCATGCGCAGGTCCGGGAACACGCCGGCGCGGCTGCTGACGGCATTGGTGCCGTGGCAGGCGCTGCAGATCTGCTCGTAGGCGCGCTGGCCCTGGGCAATCACCTCGTTGGAGGCATTGGTCTGTGGCAGTTCACGGGTACCGGTGGCGGCATCGGCCTGCAGCACGGGCTCGGTGGGCAGCTGTGCGTCGGCGCCCAGCTTGAACACCAGCAGGCGGGAATTGTTGGTGGAGGCGGTGGTGGTCACATCGAACCCTGCCGGCACGCCGGAGTTGCCCCCGAACGCGGAGGGTGCGCCCACCATCAGCGCCAGGTATTGCTCGCCGTTCACCAGGTAGGTGGCCGGGGCCGCCATCACGCCGGCCTGAGTGGTGCCCGCCCACAGGCGCTCGCCGGTCTCGTCGTTGTAGGCCACGAACTCGCCCGAACGATTGCCCTGGAACACCAGGCCCCCCGCCGTGGCCAGCACGCCGCGCCGTCGGTGGGCACGGTGTGAGTCACGCGCCAGCGTTCCTGCTGCGTCACCGGGTCCCAGGCCAGCAGGAAGGCGGTGTTGGTGGGACGCTGCGCCGCGTTGCGCACCAGGCCGGCGCCACGCGCGAAGTCATTGCCGGTGTTCCAGCCGGTGGGGTTCACCACGAACTCGCGGTCCGGGTAATAGCCGGCGAAGTTCTCGGTGACGGGGATGTAGACCAGGCCGGTGTTCTGGCTGAAGGCCATCGGGTACCAGTTGTGACCGCCCAGCGGGCCGGGGATCACGATGAAGCCGTTCTCGCTCAGTTCGTAGCGGGCATCGGGGTTCTCCACCGGACGGCCGGTGGCCGGGTCGATGTGCGTGGCCCAGTTCACGTTGATGAAGTTCTCGGCCGAGATGAACTCGCCGGTGGCGGCGTCCAGCACGTAGAAGAAGCCGTTCTTCGGGGCCTGCATGACCACGCGGCGCTGGGCGCCCTCGATGGTCAGGTCGGCGATCATGATGGGCTGGGTGGCGGTGAAGTCCCAGGTCTCGCCCGGGGTGGTCTGGTAGTGCCACTTGTAGCTGCCGTCATCCGGGTCCAGCGCCACGATGGAGCTGAGGAACAGGTTGTCGCCGCCGCCCGGGCTGCGCAGGGCCTGGTTCCAGGGCGAGCCGTTGCCCACGCCGATGTACATCAAGTCCAGGGTCGGGTCGTAGGCAATGGCATCCCACACGGTGCCGCCGCCGCCCAGGTTCCACCAGCTGCCGTTCCAGGTGTTGGCGGCGGCCGCCATGACGTCGTTCTCGAAGCCGTCGGCCGGGTTGCCGGGCACGGTGTAGAAGCGCCAGGTCAGCTCGCCGGTGTTGGCGTCATAGGCGCTGACATAGCCGCGCACGCCGTACTCGGCGCCGCCGTTGCCGATCATGACCTGGCCCTTGATGATGCGGGGGGCGCCGGTGATGGTGTATTTCAGCGCCGGGTCGAAGGTGGCGGTGGACCAGACCTGCGCGCCGGTGTCGGCGTCCAGGGCCACGAGGCGGCCGTCGAGTGTGCCGACATAGACCTTGCCTTCCCAGTAGGCCACGCCCCGGTTCACCACGTCACAGCAGGCATCCGCGCCCTTGGCGCGGTCCACGGCGGCGTCCCAGCTCCACAGCGCCTCGCCCGTCACGGCGTCGAAGGCCTTCACATTGCTCCAGGCGGTGGAGACGAAGATGCGGCCGTCCACCACGATGGGCGTGGCTTCCTGGGCGCGACTGGTGTCGAGATCGGCCGACCAGGCCATCCCGAGTCCGGCCACGGTGTCGCGGTTGATCTGGTCCAGCGGGCTGAAGCGCTGCTCGGTGTAGGTGCGCCCGTGGGTCAGCCAGTCGCCGGGGAAGTCATCGGCGTTGCGGATGCGGGCATCGTCCACCGGCACGGCGTTCTGGGCCAGGGCCAGTGGGATGCTCAGGCAGAGGCCGAGCAGCAGCAGGGGGCGGCGCAGGCGCGCGGCAGGAAACAGGGACAAGCAGGACAGCGTGTGCATGGAACATACCTCTCGCAATGGAATGGCGGTGCGGGTCAGCGGACGGCGGGATTGAAGCAGATCGCCGCGCGGCGCTCTACTCGATTCCGAAGACTGCTGACTGAATTCTCAAATTCCTGCACTGGCCGGCGTTTGCGGCTGCAGGCGCAGGCGGAATTCCCGCCGCACCAGCACATAGCCGGCCACTGCCTGGGCGGTGACCGACAGAATCGACACGTACCAGACCTGGTTGATGTGATAGCCCGGCTGGTACTTCAGGTACACGGCCAGGGGCAGGAACACGAGCACCCGGATGATCGAGCAGAGCATGGCCGGGCGTGTATTGCCCAGGCCCTGGAAGAGACCCGAGCTGGAGAACACGATGCCCTGGGCGATGAAGTTCAGGGAGATCAGCTGCAGGAACACGGCGCCCACCTCGATCACGTCAGCCTCGTCGGTGAAGGCCCGCACCAGCAGCTCCGGCTTCCACTGCATCAGGAGGGTCACCACCAGCATCAGCGTGCTGGAGAGCAGGATGCCCTTGTAGTACGTCTCGCGCACCCGGTCATGGCGGCCGGCACCGTAGTTCTGCCCGGCGATGGGGCCCAGGGCGAAGGCGATGGCCATGGTGGGCATGAAGATCGACTGCATGATGCGGCCGCCGATGCTGAAGCCCGCCTGGGCGGCTGCACCGAAGTCGGCGATCAGCCAGTACACGGCCGAGAAATACACGAACAGCAGCACCATCTCGCCGCCGGCCGGTAGCCCGATGTTGAACATGCGCGTCCAGACATCCACCCGCGGTTTCCACAGCGAGGTCTCGAAGGAGACGTATTTCTCCAGCTTGATGAAATAGCCGGTGAGCAGCAGCACGCCCACCAGCACCGAGATGGAACTGGCCAGGCCGGCGCCCATCACCCCCAGCGCCGGGCCGGGGCCCCAGCCGGCGATCATGATCGGCGCCAGGACCGTGTTGAGCACCACCGTCAGCACCTGCACCACCATGCCGGGCTTCACCAGGCCGGTGGCGCGCAGCGAGGACGACATCGCCATCAGCGGAAACTGCAGGGCCATGCCGGGCAGGAACCAGTGCAGGAAGGTCACGCCTTCGCGCACGGCGCCTTCGTCCGAGGCCACGCTGAGCATGTAGGCATCCGCCGCCAGATAGCCGCCCACAAGGGTGATCACCGCGAACAGCGCCGCCACCATCAGCGACTGGTTGAACACCAGGTTGGCCTGCTCGCGGTCCTTGCGGCCCACGGCCTGGGAGATCATCGCCACGGCGCTCACGCCGAGGATCTGGGTCAGCGCCATGATCATGAACATCAGCGTGCCGCCGGCCCCGACACCGGCGACCGAGTCGTCACCGAGGGCGGCGACGAAGTAGAGGTCGACCAGCAGATAGAGCGTCTGGAAGATCATGCCGGCGGCCACGGGGGCGGCCATGCTGACGATGGTACGGGGGATGGAACCCTGAGTGAGGTCTTTCATGACGGGGAAAACCGGGCAGCTGCGGGAAAGGCGGCGAGAATACCGAGTGCCCCGCAGTGCCGGCAAGGAAAATCGCTTGTAAACCGGTGATTCCAGACAGATCGACTCAATTGCGTGGACAGCGGCTTCGCGGCGCTCTCATACTCCGTCGCGCAGGACACTGACAACAACGACAACAACAATCGGAGTCAACATGACCATGAAACGCATCACTGCTCGCATGACTGCGGGCTGTGCTCTGGTGGCGTTGACGGCACTGCCGTCATTCGCTCTGTCACAGACCTTGACCGTTCCCTATATGCCGGAGGATGCCTCCGGTCCCGAGGTGCCGGAGGGCGTCGCGCAATTCGCCGTCGACCCGTTCTGGCCCAAACCGCTGCCCAACAACTGGATCATCGGACAGGTGGCCGGCACCGCCGTGGACAGCGAGGACAACGTCTGGATCATTCATCGCCCCTGGACCGTGCAAGGCACCAACGCGGGCTCGACGCCCCTGCAGAGCGTGCGTGATCAGAACTGGGGCCATTCGCCGCTGCAGTCCTTGTGCTGCACCACCGCGCCGGCGGTGCTGGCCTTCGATCCGCAGGGCAATGTCATCCATGCCTGGGGCGCGAGCCCGACCAATGCCTACGACTGGTTCAACAGTGAACATGGCATTCATGTCGATCACCTGGGATTTGTCTGGGTGGCGGGCAACGGTACCGACGATCATCACATGCACAAGTTTACCAAGGAGGGCGAACTGGTACTGACCATTGGCGGCCTCGGCATGAACGAGGGCAGCAATGACACCGATTCCGTGAATCGTGCCGCCGTCATGGAAGTGGACCCGGCGACGAATGAAATCTACGTGGCGGACGGCTACGGCAATCGCCGTGTCATCGTGTTCGACGCGGAGACGGGCGCTTACCGTCGTCACTGGGGCGCCTACGGCGAGCCGCCCACCGACGACAACCCCGGCCCGTATGATCCGTCTGCCGCGCCCAGCCGCACCTGGCGCACGCCCGTGCACGGCCTGGCCATTGCCGAGGACGGACTGGTCTACATCAGCGACCGCCCCAGCAATCGCATCCAGGTGTTCCGCAAGGATGGCACCTATGTGAGTGAGAGTTTCCTGGAGCCGGCAACACTGGGGCCGGGCACCACCTGGGAGATGGAGCTTGACCCGCTGGATACCGAGCAGCGCTTCGTCTACGTGCCCGATGGCACCAACAACAAGATCTGGACCCTGGATCGTCAGACGCTGGAGCCCGTCTATTCCTGGGGCACGGGCGGACGTCAGGCCGGGCAGTTCGACTGGGTGCACAACATGGACTTCGACTCGCAGGGCAATCTGTTCACGGGCGAGGTGCAGACCGGCCACCGGGTGCAGAAGTTCATTCGCCTGAACGGGCGGTGAGCATGCGGCATCCGTGTGTCTGGAAGAGGGTTGTGCTGGCCCTGCTGCTGGGCAGCGGGGCCGGCAGTGCCTGCGCCGACGAGTATTTGCGGGACATCCGGCATTTCAGCCTGATGGACCAGATGATGATCAACCACACCCTGAGTGAATATGAGGACCGTGATTATCTGGTGGTCTACATTCAGGGCAGTGGCTGTCCCATTGCGCGCAATTCGGTGCCGGCCTACCAGCAGCTGCAGGACGACTACCGCGGTCGCAACATCGCCTTCGTGATGCTGAACGTGTTCGTGCAGGACGACATGCATCGCATCCAGAAGGAAGTGGAGATGTATGACATCCGCATGCCGGTGCTCAAGGACGAAGACCAGACGGTGGCGTGGTCGCTGGGAGTGGAACGCACGGCCGAGGTGTTCATCATCGAGCCGCGCACCCGCGAGGTGCTCTTTCGCGGTCCCATCAGCGATCAGTTCAGCTATGAGGTCCGGCATCAGCAAGCGCGCGAGGAGTATCTGGCCGACGCGCTGCAGATCTTGTATGCCGGCGGCGAGGTGGACATGAGCGCGGTGCCGGAAACCAGTGGCTGTCTGGTCGGCTATTTTCATCCGCGGGTGATGGCGCTGAAGGCACGCTGATCAGGCGTGTGCCACAACATCGAGGCCGGGGCGATTGCGCGACGTGTGCGCAGCCTCCCCGGCCTCTCGTCTTTCTGACAGATCAGAGCGCGAAGGTGTAGCCCACGCTCAGCATGTCTTCCTTCAGCCACAGGTCGGCTTCACCGCCGCCGAAGGGCATGGGGATGGAGCCGGAGCCGTTCACGTGTTCCTTGAAGGCGTGGGTGTAGGACACGGACCACTCGCCGCCGCTGGCTGTCTTCCAGCTGATGCCGGCGGAGACGTGATCCTCGATGGTGCCCGGCGCCAGGATGTTGAAGAAGGTCTCGGAGGTCGGGATCGGCTGCTGCGCGTGGCTCACGCCGGCCCGCAGGGTGTAGACATTGTTCAGCTCATGCACCACGCCCAGCTTGATCGCGCTGATGTCGCGCCAGCCGAAGCCGCCGCCGTTGCGGCTGCCCAGCGGATTGCCGGTCAGCAGGTTGGCCAGCGGATTGCCCACGGACTTCACGTCGCTGTACTCGATGCGCTGCCAGTCGCCGGCAATCGTGGTCTGCTCGCTGTACTTCCAGGCCAGGCCCACGCCATAGGAGGCCGGAATATCGAAGCCGCCGCGCTCGGCGAACAGGCCCTGGTAGCTGCTGAAGCGGCCCATGTCCAGACGCGAGGAGTAGGTGGCGCCAAACGTGAGCGTGGGGGTCAGCTCGCCGCTGTAGCCCAGCTTCCAGCCCCAGCCGCGGGAATAGTCCGTGCCCTTGTTGCTGACGTCGCCCGGGGCGGCGGAGAAGAAGGGATTGTCGAAGGCCTGCACGCCCTTCATCTCGAAGCGCTGGTAGGCGAAGGTGGTGGCGATGCCGACGGTGTTGCGCGCATCCAGCTTCCACGCCAGGGACGGGGTGACGAACAGCTGTTCCAGATTGACGCCGGCAGAGCCGCGCGAGCCGAACGCGCCGAACGGGTTGCGGCCGTAGTCGGTGTTCATGCCGCCGTTGGCGTGCAGGGCGAAGCCGAAGGAGAGCTGATCGGACAGCTGACGCACATAGCCCAGCTCGGGGATCAGGAAGTCTTCGGTGTCATTGCCGTCGTAGCGGCTGTTGGCGCCTGCCAGGTTGCCGCTGATGGTGGCGCCGCGTGACGGGCGGAACCAGGTGGCGCCCAGATCCAGACGGTTGGCCAGGGCGGCAGTGCCGGCCGGGTTGTTGGCGGCTGCCAGGCCATCCTGGGGCAGGGCGATGCCCACGCCGGCCACGCCCTGCGAGCGCACGCCGAAACCATGGGTGAAATAGCCGTTGGTGGCCAGGGCACTGCCTGGCAGCACGAGGCCGGCCAGCAGCAGGGAAGCAAGCAGCGGGGAGGAACGGTTCACGGGGAACTCCTTGTGTATCGGATTTGCGGAAGGCGCGCAGCTTACTCACTTGCAGCCCCAGGGTAAACCCGCTCAGCCGCCTGCAGCGGCGAGGATCTCGGCGGCGATGTCGTCCCGCGCCTGCAGCTGGGCGAACCAGTCTTCCTCCGCTCGCGCGTGAATCAGCCCGAACAAGCCCCCCAGCACGGCCCCCCGGTGCACGTTGTCGCCCCCCGCATTGGCATTGGCGAGCAGGCCGGCGCGCGGGTTGTCGCGGTACTTGTATGCCAGATAGAGGATGGCTGGCCAGGAGTCACTGATGTAGCAGGCGCTGGAGAACACGCGGCCGACGATGTCGCGGTCGTCGCGGCCCTTGGCCACCAGCGCCGCCAGGTCGAGGCGCCGGCTGCCGCGCGCTGTCGCCTGCAGCAGGGCGCCGGCGTCGGTCCCGGGATCGCGCAGCAGCAGGGCGTCGAGCAGCGCCACGTAGTCGTCGCAGACCTTGCCGAGGGATTCGTCGGGGTGGCTCAGGAACAAATGCTGCCGGCAGCGGGCCCTTGCCTGCTCCTGCGTGGCGCCGTGGCGGCGCAGCAGCAGGAACAGGGCGGCGATGCTGACGAGTCCGCCCACCGAGGCGGTGTCGTGGGTCTGTGCGCCGCAGCGCTCGGGCGGCAGGCCGCGCTGCAGATTGGCGAAGAAGCCGCGGTGCCACGACTCGGCATAGGTGTCGTTGTGCAGTGGCTGCTCGGCGGTCATGAAGGCGATGTAATCGTCGAGGTAGTGCGCTGCATCGTAGCGTCCGCCGTCGGCGGCGAGGCGGCTCAGCAGCACCCGTGTGCACTGGGCGTTCAGAGTCGTCTCGCCGGCCTGCATGCCCTGGTGGTAATGCATGCCCGGCACACCCCAGAACGGGCGCCGCCCCTTGAGAATGACGTCGCCCACGATCTCGCGCTGCCCGCCCTGAGCGCCGCGTCCGCCGTGCTGGGTGGAGTGCAGCGGCATGATGGACGACGGATGCCGGGCCGGAGCGGCTTCGAGTGTCTGCACGCCGCCGGGAAAGGCGCGGTCGATGTCGGCCGGGTTGTAGTACCAGTGCACGGGCATGGCCAGGGCATCGGCCACGAACTGATTGCGCAGCGCGGCCTCGAGGCGGTCCAGGGCGAGGGGAGAGTCGGGTGTCATCATGGGGTCGGAGTTCTCTGCACGAGCGGGTTGCCTGGCGTATACGCATCGGCGATCCAGTCGGTTCTGATGCACTCCTGCAGATGCGCGCCGATGAACTGACGCAGGCGCTGGGCGGCATGGGACAGGCGGCGGC
>Ga0222712_10000160_pt1 | contig 95304 bp, 98 predicted proteins | sample C33_657DmetaG_FD_165043 | JGI IMG/M metagenome (GOLD analysis project Ga0222712, IMG submission 165043) | Estuarine water microbial communities from San Francisco Bay, California, United States - C33_657D | ecosystem: Environmental > Aquatic > Marine > Unclassified | place: USA: California... | reverse complement strand
GAGGTTCAGCGAACCTCAAAATCCAAACGCTTTACTTTGCGTTGGCGTCTTGCCTCTTGCCAGGCAATATCTTGTGAAGTCAGAACATTTGATTTTTGTTCTTTCTGAATAGAGTTTAACATAACAATGCGAGATAAGTCAACTGCTGAAACTTTATCTCCACGAATTGTTGCCATATTAGGACAACCACAGGTTACTGTTTTTGAATGATGTCCTGTTATTTCTCTATTACAATCTTTGCATCTTATTGAAATCATTATTCTTCATCCCATTCATTGCAGGTGTGCTCTCAACTGCCAAACAAACTTACCGTGAGATTCCATCAAATCTTGAACTAAATTTGCTGTAGCATATGACTTCTGATTTTCAGACTCTTCCGAAATCTCTGTCATTAAATCACAAAACTTGGTGTTATTCTCAAGAAGTTCTTGAAGCATTTCTTTTGCTCCAGTTGAACTTGCTGCTTCTTTAATTTGAGTTACCTCAAGCATTCTTGAGAGAGAACTGAGAGGTTTTACATTCAAATAGCGCATATGTTCTGAGAGACGATCAATCTCTTCAAACATAGTTTCATACTGACCACCAAAAAGTTGATGGAGTTGAGTGAAGTCTTCACCTACAACATTCCAGTGAAATGCCCAAGTTTTATGGAATAAAACAAAAAGCGATGACTGTGCATCACTTAGTAGTTTATAAAGTTTTTCCATTATACTCTTTTTATTTTTATTTATCAAGTGGGCAATCACGGATTTGAACCGTGGACTTTCTGCGTGTAAAGCAGACACTCTGACCGCTGAGTTAATCGCCCGTGGTGAGTCGGATATGATGGTCCCGACTCGTATGGAAGAACCGAAGTCCATCCAACTCCACAACCTGGATTCGAACCAGGGACCAAATGATTAACAGTCATCTGCGCTACCGCTGCGCCATTGTGGAATAGAGGAAGTTACTGGACTTACACCAGTTACGAGGGCATTGTCTGCTTGTCTTGATTCTTTGACTTAACTTCCTTTGGCGTCTTTCTATGCTGTCTGCATAGCGACTACCAAGAGCGGAGTATCGGAATCGAACCGACGACATCTAACTTGGAAGGATAGCGTTCTACCGCTGAACTAACTCCGCTTGTGAGACAATCATAAACTATTTAAGTTTGATTGTCAAGTGCGAGAGAAGGGACTCGAACCCTTACACTTTTCAGCATTGCTTTCTAAGAGCAACGTGGCTACCAATTACACCACTCTCGCTAATGATTGTTAAGCACATCTACCAATATTTTAGATGGAGTAAGCGTAATATACCTCAAGGATATAACAGAGGCTTACCCTCTATCTTGCTACGGCATTCTGGTTTATCTTTCCAGCGCAAGTAGCAACGACTCAGGAGGGACTTGAACCCCCGACCAACTGCTTAGAAGGCAGATGCTCTATCCAACTGAGCTACTGAGTCATTTGTTTACCTGTATATTGTATCACTCCTTAGGGCAGGTGTCAACCCATGGAGCACATAACCTCATTTCACCTCCTAATAATTTTTGAGCTTCAGAGTTATCTGGAGCTTTCTCGATCAACCGTGGCAAAGGTACTCTAGGTGGATCTGAGTCTCTTGTCAAGCGTTCATAGTCACGAATCGCTTTATCCACATCCCTCTCAACTCTCCTACCCACCACAGCAGGGTCCTGAAGCAGCACATCGTTGATTACGGTGCCTGGGAACAGAGTCCTCTGAACCTCGTCCAGGAGGTCCCAGAGACGCTCCTGGGACGCTCCTGTGCATTGGGAGAGGGTTGCTACGATACCACTGAGTATGAGGCTTATAAAGATTATCTGCTTCTTATCGGGTTTCTTCTTTCCGAAATTAAAATTGAACATAAAAAAAGAGGAGTAGCAACCGCTCTCCTCTATTTATTATTCAGTTTTATATTCTATATTTTATTGTATCAAACTTCTACCGTGATCAGTTTGGAAGCATACTCATGAGCATACGAAGTGCGGGCACCATGAATGCCCCAACCAATCCAACTATACGCATAGTTCATGTAACGATTGATAGACTTACCAGGAGTTTTCATCCTGTCTTCAATTCGTTGCCATTGAACCTCAGTCGTTAGATAACGAAGTTGCGTATGAAGTGATGATGGCGAACCACCATACTTCTTAGCAAAATCACCCAATCCATAATATCTGTTGGCAGATGTCCATTGGATTAGTCCGTAACCACCATAACAGCGGTTCCAACTAGTCCTACTACCACCTTCGCAAATATTAGGCACGAACATAGATTCCTGCTTAATATTGCCCATGATGGTAGCAAGGGCGTTTCTGTCTTTAATACCACGATCCTGGAAATAATCCAGGGCAGCATTCTCATGTTCATTACACCCTTTACAAATTAGCCTTTTCTCTTTTGGCTTTGGTGCTGGTGCAACCTCTAGGATTGCTGTCTTCTCAGGTTCAAACTCTTTAATGATTGAATAAGGTTTCGTCTCCACTGGAGGAGGTGGACCTTGCAGTTTATAACTAGAGAAAGGCAGTGATGCCGTACTGGTTGTAACCGCTGCCAGAAGAGGCATGGCTACTGTAAAGAAATTTTGCATTAAAATTAATAGAACTCTACATCCGTATAGAGAAAGGGGTAGACCTCTCTTTCAAGAGGCAATCTCCACGGCTCTAATTGTCACTCAAGGACTAATAACGAAAAACCCACCATTTAGGTGGGTATGAGCATTATAAGTTTTTATTTAGAATTTGTCAAATGTTGGTTTACCGAACATCAATCTCCTGATCATCTGTCCAATCTTGATCCTCTAAACAAAGATAATCAAGTTGATCGACACCATCAGGAATGTTAATCCACTCATCAAATTCTGCGAGAAGTGCCTGAGCATTTTTATGACGATCTGCATCATGAAGTAATTCAATTTTATTGATTGCCCATTCACGAACAAACGCTACAGGTTCACTTTCAATCTGAGTTTCCATAGTAATCTTTTCGGAAATACCTGTTGAGGATGTTGCTATTGTAGAATGCAGGTCCTCCTGTGTCAAGTGCTTCTGTGAGTACTCCATTGACAAATAATTGTCTGGTCTCCTCAAAGTTTGTTTTGCCCTTTGTTTTATGTAATGATAAGATAGTTCGACTAAAATTTTCTCTGCCAAATTTGTCAATGTCTTCTTTAAGTTCCGGACAAGACCCATAGTATTCTTTCCAATTAGATTCAGATTTTACTTTTCTTTTCTTACCTTTTGGCGTTCTGAACTGCCACAAATATTTTCTACCAATATATCTCTTACCATTTATTTTGTTTTCTATCAAATAAACAAATCCATAATGGTCTTCAATATCCTCACTTGTAAAAGGATTTCCATTGTAGATCCAAGGATTATCATAGTCAATATCTGTACTCATCAATTATATCAAGGACTTCGTTAAGATATTTATGAGCAAGTCCTTTCATATCCATTTCTGGTCTGATGTGATCTTTGTGCAATTTATCTTTTAATTTTAAAACACGAACTTTCAATTCATCTTTTTGCAGTTGATTCTTAGGCATAAAAAAGAGGAGTGTGAACTCCTCTATCTATGTGTGATTAGTCATTTACACCTAACCATTCTTTACAATAGTCATAGTCTCCAAACATAAACTCATCACACTCTGCTGCTTCTCTATATGCGTTCAGGATTTCCTGTTCGCACCATTCATCATAGTTTGAATCCTGAGAAAGTATTTTTGGTAACATCTTGTTTAATGCCGCCTACGACATATGATTCTACCTCAGTTTCCTGGGGAGCAACCTGAAGACCTTTGGAAGAAATCCAGTGCTGAGTCCAAGGAAGTGGGTTATTGTTTGCTGAAATATCGTATTGTGGTTTGAGTCCGATTGCTTTAAGTCTTCTATTTGCGATCCATTCTACGTATTGTTGAAGAAGTTTATCGTTCAGTCCAATCATGCTTCCATCTTTGAACAGATAATCTGCCCACTTCTTTTCTTCATTTACAGCACGATCAAACATTTTATACGTCCACTCTTCTTCTTCCTTCATAATCTTTTGCATTTCGGGATCATCACCATCTCTCCACTTATTCAGAATGTTCTGAGTAAGTGCTAGGTGCTGATTTTCGTCTCTTGCGATGAGAGAGATAATTTTAGCTGATCCTTCCATAAGTTTGAGTTCACCAAAGGCGAAACTACAAGCAAAACTAACGTAGAAGCGAATACCCTCAAGAATATTAACATTTGCGACTGCTCTATAGAGTTTTCGTTTAACATCATTGATTGTTTCCTTTGCATATGAGACTCCTTCAAGATTATGCATCCAAGCATTGGATGTACCATAAGTTTGGGCTGATTGAATGAAATCATCATATGATTCTGTAACGGTCTTAGCGCGTTCCAGAATACGCTCATCGCCAATAATAGTATCAAAAACTTCAGATGGGTCTGAATAAATGTTTTTAATAATATAAGTGTATGAACGACTATGGATCATTTCCATAAATCCCCATACTTCCATACATGCTTCCAATTCAGGTAGTGAGCAGTAAGGAATGAATGCCATACCAGGACCACGACCCTGAACAGAGTCAAGCATGATCTGATACTTTAAATTTGAAGTATAGATATGCTTTTGCTCTGGACGAAGTGTTTGATAGTCTCCACGATCCTTCTGGAGAGAAACCTCTTCAGGTCTCCAGAAGTATCCAAGTTGCTGAGTGGTTAGTTTATCAAAAATAGGATATTTGTATGAATCATATCTTTGAACTCCTAAAGGTTTACCAAAAAACATTGGTTGCTTTTTAGTATCCACTTTTTCAGTATTAAAAACAGTCATTCCTTTAATATTTGTTTGAGGTTCTTCTGTTGAAGAAATTTTAAACTGCACAGGATTCACACTCTCCCTCCTCTACTGAACTTAACTCACTTAGCAAATCTTGAAGATTGGGTTTCTCTTCTACTACCTCATCAGTCTTAATATCATAAGTGTTTTGATAGTAAGAAGTTTTCCACCCGTACTTGTATGTAGTCAAAAAGTCATTTGCCATTACAGAAACAGGAACCTCATTATCATCATAGTTTTCTGGATTGTAACTCCAGTTTCCAGAAATTGCCTGATCAAAGAATTTTTGCATCACAGCAACAACATTAATATAACCACGATTGGACTCCATATCCCAAAGAAGCGTATAGTTGTTCTTAAGAGCATGATATTGTGGAACAATTTGTTTGAGTGGTCCCTTTTTACTTTTCTTAACGGACAAGAATCCGCGAGGTGGTTCGATTCCATTTGTTGCGTTTGACACAACGGAACTGCTCTCCGATGGCATCTGTGCGGACAGTGTTGAGTGCCTGAGACCGTGTTCCAGGATGGATGCTCTAAGTTCTTCCCAATCATGTTGATATGAAACTGATGAAATTTCGTCTACATCTTTTTTATAAGTGTCGATTGGGAGAATGCCATCTGCATACTTGGTGCGTCCAAAATATTCACAGTATCCTTTTTCTTTAGCAAGTTGGTTGGATGCCTTCAGAAGATAATACTGGAAAGATTCTGACAAACCATGAACAGCATCCCATGCTTCCTGAGAATCATAATCGAATCCAAGTTTTGCCAAATAGTGTGCAAGACCAATAAACCCTATACCAAGAGAACGACGCGCCTTAGTGGCGATTTCTGCCGCCTCTACGGGGTACTTTTGATAGTCAATCAACTCATCTAAACCACGAACAGAAAGATCACAAAGTTCTTCAAGTTCTTCGTCAGACTTTACCTTTCCGACATTAATTGCAGAAAGAATGCAGAGAGCAATCTCACCTAAATTATCATCAATGTGTTGAATAGGATCAGTGGGAAGAGTAATCTCCTGACAGAGATTGCTCATATTAACTTTATCCTTGAATGAAGAATGAGAATTACAATGATCAATATTCATAATATAGATCCGACCCGTTTCCGCACGTTCTTTAAGAAGATTAAGGATGAGTTCTTGTGCTTTAATAGTTTTTTTCTTAATGGTCGTATCTTTTTCATATGCACAGTAGAGTTCATCAAAACCAGGCAGTCCAAAGTTATCATAAAGTCCAGGTACATCATGTGGGGAGAAAAGCGTAATCTCACCGTCCTGAATGAATCTCTCATAAAAGAGTTTACTGATTTGAATACTGTAATCAAGTTTGCGAACACGATTATCCTCCGTACCCTTATTGTTTTTAAGAACAAGAATATCTTCTATTTCTTGGTGCCAGATGGGGAAGTGGACTGTCGCGGATCCACCTCGTATGCCATTTTGCGTGCAACATCTGACAGTTGCTTCAAACTTTTTGAGAAATGGTACAACACCCGTGTGTTGAACTTCTCCACCTCTGATTTTGCTGTTGATGCCACGGATCCTACCAGCGTTGATGCCGATTCCCGCCCTCTGTGCAACGTATCTACCAATAGCCATATCACTGCTAAAGATAGAATCGAGGGTGTCATCAACATCAACAAGAACACAACTAGCAAATTGTCTAAGTGGCGTTCGCACTCCCGCCATGATGGGGGTAGGGATGTTGATTTTGTGTTTTGAGATTGCGTCATAGTATCTCCGAACATAGGACATTCTAGTTTCTTTTGGATACTCTGCAAAAATAGTCAGAGCAATCATCATGTACATAAATTGTGGAGTTTCATATACTCCACCACCGCTTCTATCTTGCACGAGGTACTTATCAACGACTTGACGTAGACCTGCATAAGTGAACAGATAGTCACGGTCATGATCAATATATGAATCGGCCCTATCAATCTCTTCTTTTGAGTACTTATTGAAAATATCATTATCATAAACTTCATGATTAACACATTGATAGATGTGTTGCTCTAGAGTTGGGAGTTCTTTCATCTTACCATAAAGTTGCTTACGAACTGCAAAAAGAAGTAAACGAGCAGCAACATATTGATAATTTGGATGTTCTAAATCAATCAAATCACTAGCAGAACGAATCAAAATTTCTTGAATTTCTCCAGTTGTAATTCCATCATAGAATTGAATACCAGATGTCATTTCAACTTGACTTGCCGATACACCTGCGAGACCCTTACATGCCTCTTCAACCATCAAGTGCATTTTATCAAGGTCAAGAGATTCAATTCGACCATCACGCTTTTTAACTTTTGTACCGTTGCTCATATTTTCTTCCAGGTTGTGAATTTAAGTTTTGCTTCTAATCCAGAATAAGTATTTAATTCTATCACAGACTGAACATCTAGTCCAGATAAAACCATATCGTTAATATCCTTCTCTTTTATTGTTGAAGGCCAGATGACAACTTTTTGTCCATTTGCAATAACACGGGAGATTCTTGATACGATTTCTGAATTACGTGGTTCGTTATCGTATATCCAAACAGGATTGTTAATATCCCACTTACTAAGATCACCGTCAGCTCCGCAAAGAGCAATCGCGTTTGGAATGAAAGTGGAATCGAATGGACCTTCGGTAACGTAGATAGTTTTGCCTTTTTGTATTTCATCGAGTCCATAAATTTTTGGGGCATCATCGTCAAGCATTATAGTAATGTATTTAACCTTACTTGGACCAAGTGCTCTTCCCTGAAATCCGACTAGATTATTTTGATAGAATAAAGGAATAATAATCCTTGGTTCATCTTTGTCCGCGTTGTCGAATGTTTGTCGAAGAGAGTTAGTCCACTCCTTAAATTTTTCGGTGTAATAATAGTTATCTGGATTTAATTTTCTACTTTCCAGATACTTTTTTGCATCAGGACTTGCCGATGCTTTTGCCAAATCCAATTTTGCTTTAAACTTAGGTGCCTCAAATTTAAATACTGGTTCATCTACAGTAAAGTTTTTTCCAGTATGACCTTCTTTAAACTTTTCAAATGTATATTGCTTATGAATATTCGTATCAATTTGTTTTAAAAAATTATTAAATGATACATTAACACCACAGTTATGGCACTTAAAATTTGTATTATTTTTTACCTGATAAAGATACCCTCTTGCTTTACTTTTATTTTTTTGAGAATCGCCACAAATTGGGCAACGAAAATTATAAAGATTATGTTTTACTCTTTTAAATTTTTGAAATCGCGTAGATATCAAATTGATGTACTTCACATCAACAAAATCCATAACTAATCTTTAAAGTTTGAACTTATTCTATCAGACTACCTTGTTTTGTCAAGGCACAAAACGGTTATAAGTCCTGTCCATTTTATAACCGAATTTGTGATTTTTTGAAGTGAATAAATCGTTGTCTTATTTTTTGTTTTCACTGGCATCTTGTGCCAACACTCAATTATTTATTTCTTACTTGTTCTAATAACGAATTTGCAGAAGAAGTTATAAAATCTGTTACAACTGGAACAAATAATAAAGCAAGTGCTACTACACCTGCTGCCATCCATTTAAATCTAGAAAGTTCATCAACTTTAACTTCTAACTTACCCATCTTTTCATTGATGTCTTCGTCACTTCGAACACAGTTAATAATTCTTTCATCATGAACTGCAAGCATTTTGCAAATATTCTGGTTAGTCTCACTTAAAGTTTGAATGGCAGCATCCACACGCTCAACCATTTCCTCATGAATTTTTACTCTTTCTTCAAGAACTGCAACCTTAATCTTTGAGTCTTGTCCAAACATTGGTTTACTGCGATGGTTTGTTTTTCATCCAGCGTTTGCGGGATCCCACTCCTAAAGATGCATATTTCTTTCTTCTTGTTAAACCCATCACAGGATCAAAACCAGCAGTTGGACCTTTGGGGTTGGCAGATGCACTAAACCCAGGGGCACCAGAAGTTGAAGCAGTAACCATCTGCTCTCTGATTATTTCAATTATCCGATCCAGTTTCTTCTTTTCCATTGTAGATTTTATAAAGTTCAGAGAGGCAGTTTATATCGACTTGAATATCGTGAATGCCAGACTTTGGATATTCAGGAAGTCTATTCAAAAAAATAATAAAAGATTTTAAGGAAGACCAAAGTTCTTTTTCTATTTTGAAAAATAACATTGGAGTTGTTGCTTCACCGAAAATATTATAAAGAATAATAAAGTGATTTAAGAGAAGATGGGTTTTTAATTCACCTTCTCTTTTATATCTCTTCAATAATCTTTTTATATACTTAAAATGATTTAAATCCTTCTCAAAGTCTTCTTTCGTAACTGCTTGAGGATTCTCATAATTTTTAATAGCAAATAAAAGGAAATTGTCCTCATTCAATTCATTAAATATCATAAATCAATCACTGTGCAGTTGGATAAAGAATTCCATCATTGCCAGTGGTAATGCCAGACATTGCAACTAGAACTTCACTCTTAACTCTAAAATTGCCTTGACAATCAACGTAAGTGGTTACTCCTACCCAACCTTGATGAGTAAATCCACTATAAGCAGCAGGAACACCGTTTGTGGAAATTCCATAAACTTGCTTATCAGTTACACCATATGATGCTTCACTAAAAGTGCTATCAAGAGTGGTATATTTTGGAAGTTCGCTAATATAGAAGTTTGTTGCAGCAATAGCAGCACCACTTAAACCAGCGGTTGAAGCAATTGAAAGAGAAGTAGTGCTAGCAATGCCAACGATTACAGCGTCTCCAAAATAAGTTCCACCACCACCGCGAGTACCGAATCTAATCACATCTCCAGTCGCTGCGGCTCCAACTTGTCCAAAAGTTGTGCCAGAACCAACCACTTCAAGAGTGGTGTAATTTAAAGTTACTGTGCCTCCAGAACCTTTGTTGTCATTATTTCCCCAGAGTGCCATGTTCTTTTCCGTAAAAGTTATTTGCTAAAAATTATTTATAAAAAATAGAGACCTCATTATAAGGTCTCCATTAAAGTTTTAAAATCTTATCAAGGAGTTAAATCAGTTGCTCCTTTCTTTTTCAATGCTGCCTGAGCTTGAATAAGAATTAGCGAAAGAATACCATTTGACTTGACTTTTGGGTTTGCTCCAAGTGCTTCTGAAACTGCAAACAATACAGTTGCAATAAGTGCTTGGTTGGCGAGACACCATGCTACTAAAGCGGACATAATGACCTCCTAAAATATCCTATCCTATTTAGCAATTTTCTTTGCTATTTTAGTAGCAGTTGCAAACATCACTTCTTTACCGCGACCAGGATATCTCTTCTCAAAGTCTGCTGCTTTGTCTTTCATTGACTTAACAATTCTTTCTTTTTCTTTAGTCTCAGCAGCAGTTAAAGTCTTTTCATCAATTTGATTTCCTTCTGGTTCATAAGAATTTTTTAATCCAAGGTATTTTTGAGATGCTGCACTTGGACCTTTATTAAAGTAAGTGACATTTTTTGGCATCGATGCGCTACCTGGAAGAACACTATTAATAGCATCAACCTTTCTTTGACTTGCCCTATTCGTTGCATCAACAGTGTCTTTTGCTAAACGAATTGGATTTGGAATTGGGGTAGGTCCAAGATATCCATCACCAGGTTTTTCTTGAAGTTGTCTTCCGCTTGGTTCATAGGAATTTGCAAGTGGAAGACTAATTCCAGAACCACCAAGTCTCTTTACAGCCGAACCAGCAGCACTCGATTCAGCACCTTTAGTTGCTTGTTGCAATTTAGTTGCTTTTTCAATTCTTTGCTGTTGTCTATGCCCTGCAGCGTTAATATCAAAACTTTGTTCACCAAAATGAATATTCTCATTACGCACTGATGCAAGAAGATCATCTAACTTTGACTTTCTTTTTCTTTTTGGAGTTGTTGAAGCAGTTCCACTACTCACTTTAGTAGTCTTTGCTTTTGCTTTTGGTTGAGACTTTGCTTTTGGAGGCGTAGTTGCAGTTCCTTCCCAAGGATCAGCAGATTTTTCTGCTTTCTTTTTAGTTACATCTTTTACAGATACTTTCTTAACCGGTTCTTCTTTTTTAGGTTCACCAGCAACTTCTACTCTTTTACCACCACCAATACCACTACGTGGACTTGCAGACCTTACTCCTGTCTTTGAATGCACTGCACTTGGTTTTTCTTTTTCCATTCTGCGAGCAACTCCAATTGCTCCTCTTGCAACTTTTCTTGCCCCTTTTGCAACTACTTTCTTCAATCCACTCTTAAGTGCAGATCCGATTCTTCTGAGTAAACCTGGTTTTGAAGATCCACTGGAAGAACTAGAGGAACTTGTGGAAGATCTTGAAGGTTCAGAAGATGATGAAGAACCAGAAGCACCGCCTTTTCCTCTCTTATATCCAACACTCAATTCTCTACCTACTGCTTTAGCACCTCTTACTGCAAGTCCTGCAACATATCCAGCACCACGAACAAGTTTTTTACCTGTGTTTTTAACAGCAGTCTTTACCTTTTCTAATCTATTACTCTTAACATCAGTATCATGACCATAAGTTACTTTTGCTTCATTTAATAATGCAGATGAAATCTCCAGTGACTCTAGAAGAGTATTTTCTACTTCTCCAAGATCATATCCTTCCTCAAGACACTCATAAAAAAATTCTTCTACTACTTCTTCAATTAATTGATCAGAAAGTAAAAAGATTTCGGATTCAGATAATTCATCAAGAACTCCTTCAAAGTCTTCAATCTCATTCATTTCAAGAAGAGTACCACCAAGACTTTCTACTGCTTCACCAATATTAGGATTGATTTTAATTTTATTCTTTACTGTCTTTTCAGTAATCTTTTCTTCATCTTTATTCTTTTTAATCTTATCAACTACCTCAATAAGATCTTCTCTCCAATTTGAAAAACCTTCTTTATTTACTTTTTTCTTTTTACCACCCATCTGATCTTTTCCTAAAGCGCCAGAAATTACATCACCTCTGGTTACTTTATCGTATGGAGGATAGTTGTTTGCTAGATTACCATCATTTGACTTTGCTTCATCTACTTTCTTTTTCTTTCTCTTGAATTTACTAGAAACCTCTCCCTTTTCATATCCAATATCATCACCATCATTATCCCACCAACGTGTTGGTTTTTCTTTTGTTTCAGAAACTGCAATTTGATTCAGATACAGTCTGGAAATATCATTCAGAGGATTAGTAGACATCTTAATAAGTACGTACTTTTTCTTTCTTATACTTATTTATAAATTTGTCTAAAAATGAAATTCCACCTGCTTGAAGATTTTCTTTTCCTAACGATGCTCCAGGAGTTTGTTTAAGTGCATACTTTAAATACCCAGTTGTTCCAGCAAGTGTATTTGGTTTTCCTGGCAACCTATACATACTATCCATCTTTACTTCTGTATATTCCATCAAATCTTTAATCCAAGATTTGAACATATAACCTTCTTCAGTCACGCAAATTAAATAATTAGTTCCTCTACGCATTACTTCACCAATCAATCCAGTATTTAAATTTTGAACTTTATCACTGATCTTAAAAATTTTCCCTTTTATATAATTTTCACGAAGATTTTTTATATCGTGTTTTGGTGCAACTTCCCATAGATTATAACTTTCTTTTTTAACTTGAGATTTCTTAACTTTCATACCCTGACGAACTTGATCAAATAATGCTTGAGTTTCTGCATCATTAAGAGTCTTTGGAGTACCTCTTCTAAATGTTGCAAAGTCATCATCAAGAACTGCTTTTCTCATTTTAGAAGCAGACATTCCCATCACACCTTCAGCATCAGCATCACGGACACCAGCAGAAATTACACGAATTAAGTCAAAATTATAAAGGTCTCCATTATATTTTTGTGCAAGATTTTCAAACTCTGCTTGGCGATCTGAACCACAAACAATATTTACGTTACCATAACCTTCTTCGGCAGCTGTCACTAATACATTAAAAATAGTCTTCATTTCAGGATCATCAATGATGTTATCAGAATAATCTGGGAACATCATTCTCATATATTGAATTTTAACTTCAGGACTCAATGGATTTTTCTTTGGATCTTGAGATCTTGAAGGATAAATTTTTAAATCACCACCAACGGATACCTTTTTAGCAGTATTAAATGTTTTATCGTGACCAACTGTAGGTGGATTAAATCTTCCAAACACAATCGTAAGCGTTGGTTTTTGCTCTGGTTGTCCTTCTTCAGGTGGTGCTTCTGATGGAAGTGCTTGTGGTACTGGAGCAGCTGCTGATTTTTGTTGTAACGTTGGTGTAGGAGCAGTTGCTTTTTTTTCTCCTTTTTCTTCTGAAGAACCTGCTTGCCTTCCATCAAGAAATTTTAGTTTTCCACCTTCAGTTCTTGCTACTTGTTTTCCACTACGATCCAACCAACCACCGTGGCCGTCACCAACCAGACCAAGTTTTTTCGCCTGCATTGATGCTTGCGATTCTCTTGCTTCAGATAAAAATTGGAAAAAACGCTTCATATTGTGTTTTTGTATACTTATATTTATTTTTCTTCAATCTTTTGTATTTATGGAGCTAAGGAGACTCGAACTCCTGACTTCAACCGTGCAAAGGTTGCACTCTACCAACTGAGTTATAGCCCCGATCAAGGTATTATAAAACCCGCTCAACAATAAGTCAAGCGGGTTAGAGCAACCTTCGGTGGTTATTTATCAGATATTTTCAAGAATTTCTTGTCTCCACTCTTCACTCATGTTTGCCATAATAACAGTTGCTGCCTCTTCAGTTTCAGCAAATCCTTCATCAAGAAGATACTCAAGAACAACATCATAAAGATCAACGGTTTCGGTTTCTTCAACTAGATAAGACTCAACAACATCTTGAACATCAGATTCTGATAATGATTCAAGAACATAGAGTGCATTTTCATAAGAATCAACATAACCCTCATGAATCATTTCTTCAAAGATTGCGTTTAGAATCTGATTAAAGACATTTTCACCAATACCTGCTTTCTTTCTAAACTTTTCTAATGCACTTTGTTTACCAGTATGTGCTCTTTGTGGTGCTAACTGACCAACTCTTTCTCCAGCAAATCTGATTCCTTTAGCAGTTGAACCAGCAGATGCCTTTTGTAGTTTTGCTTTTGCGGCTGCCCTTCTATCAGACTCCTTTGCTGGAGGAAGTGCTGCTCTTGAAGAAGATCCAGAAATTGCTTTGGTTGTTTTTGTAGTTACCGATGGTCTTGAAGATGGTTTGGTTGCACTTCCTGACCAAGGATCAGAAGGTTTCCCGCTAGATTTTCTTTCAAATTCAGAAGTATCCTTACTTCTTTGAGCAGATGCCTGGCGTCTTGCAACTCTTCTCATCTGACGACCAGTTGTTCTTGCTTTTGCCTCTTTTCCTGCTTCTCCACTAAATTCTTTCTTGGCAGCTGATGCTCCTGCCTTTGCAGCTGCACCAACTTTACCTAAAAATCCTTTAATCTTTGAAGCTGCCGAAGCAAGTTTACCTCTAGTCTTTTCAGCACTTCCAGAGATTGCTCCACCTACTTTATAAGCACCTCTAGCAGTTTTTTCTCCAGCACGTTGAGCCGCTTGAGCAATTCTACCAACTCTTACCTGTCTTTGTCTTTCCGCAGTTTTTGCTACTCTACTTGGTCTTTCTGCACTTGTAGTAACTTTTGCAGAACCAGATGGTCTGTCATCAGAAGAAGTAACTCTTGCTTCGGTTAAAACATAATCTAAAGAATCAAAACACTCATTGACATCAATCTCTCCAGATACAAAAAGATCTTCCATAATTTGATCAAGTTCTGTATCACTTAAATCATCAATAAATGAGAGATCTTCATGAAGTGATGCTACTTCTAATTCAGTTCTCAGTTCTTCATTATAAACGGCACTATATGCCTCAAACAAACCTCTAAAGTCTCTGGAATCCATTTTGTTTTTACTTATATTGTTCTATGGATATTTATAATATTATCCCTTTGTACCATATGTTTTTCCAGTCCTAGAAATATTAGTTCCTCTACCTCCAGCAGTTCCCTTTTTAGCATATCTATTCTGTGTAACTACATCTGGTTCTGCGGGAAGATCTGTTCTTTGGACATTAGAAGTAGTTCCAACTCTACTTACAACATCTCTTGGTTTTGATGCATACCCTCTAACTTTAGTATTAGTTCTTCCAGTATCTTTACTTTCTGGACGAGGATCAGAAACTTTAGCAACTTCTCCAGAACCTACAATAGCAGATTTCATTCTTTTTACTCTTTGGGCAATTGATGCCATCTGTTGAGGAGTAGTTCTTGCGTCACTCATCTTTCTCCCAAGTTGAGATACTTTTTGACTAGCGGTAGATGAAGGACTTTTCTTACTACCTTTAAGAGTGCCAGTATGCCAAGCAACTTCTGCTTCAGAAATAAACTCTAAAAAGGTCTTCATTGAATTTAATCTTTTTATGTATTTATTAAAAAACCTCCCGAAGGAGGTTTAAATCAAACACCAATGACAGCACCAATATTGTCATCAAGTTGTTGAATCACATTGCGAATATCAATTACACGAGGAGGAACACTTGTTTGATTATACGTGTATCCTTTTTGTGCATCAAACAAAACTTGACGAACTGCTGCTGCAGCACGGGCATCCATTTTAATTGTTACTTGTTTTTCTTTACTCATAGATCTCCCTCCACACGATTTTCAGAACGCTCAATACTGAAAGCACCTTCAGGATAACGAGCACTCAGTTTCTCAAAGTTCATTTGAATGACTTCTTCAAGAGAAATATCAAGTCCAATACACGCTTGAGAAACATACCACATAATATCTCCAAGTTCACGCTTGAGGTGAAACAAGTTCTCTTGATTTACAGGTTTACCTTGGAAGACAATTTTCTTCACAATCTCAGTAAACTCACCTGCTTCAGCAGACATTCCTACAGCAGCAGTAAGCAATCGTTCGGTGGGAAACTCTTGTTCCCGTAGTTCCATGAGACTGTTGATGAAAGAGGTGTGGTCTTTACTTGGATTTGAGGTTGTCATATTAACAAACTCAACATACTTATTAAGATCAATAGTCATATTAGAATTTAAATCCTTCGAATGATTTTTTAGGTTTCTTTTCTTCATAATCATACTCTTCATCCTTTCCGTTGTCAAGAATATCTTGCTGGGCAGATTGTTCACAATCATAAAGTCTCATCTTGGCACGATCAATACCAACAACAAAACGCTTATGAATTGTTGGATCATTATAACGATTCTTAAGTTGTTTCACAAGAATTTGACCAAGACCTTCAAGTTCTTCTGTAGAAATTAACGCAAACATCAAGTCAGCAGTTGCAGGGAGACCGAAAGACTCAGAAGTATCTGTTAGTTCCACATCAGAAGAACCATAACCAGAACGAGTAGTCTGAGTAGCACTTACAATAGGAACATTAAACTCTACAGCAAGACCACGGAGTTCTTCTGCAATTGCTTTTACAAAGGTATAAGAGTTGATATTACTATTACCCTTATACCTTGAAGATGAACAGATGTTCAGATAATCAATAAAGATAATATCAGGTTTGAACGATTTCTTAAGTGCAAGTTCATTTAGGAGGGACTTGAAGTGTCCAGCATGTGCAGAAGCAGTTGGATACTCTTTAATAATCAGAGTCCCTTGTGTTTTCTTTGCAAGGTTTGTTACCTTGTTTTCAAACATTTGCTTTGGAAGATCTACAATATCTTGAATGGGAACATTCAAGAGGTTTGCGTCAATTCTTTCAGCAATGCGTTCTTCTGCCATTTCCAGCGTAATGTACAGAACGTTCCGTCCTTGGAGCAAGACGGAGCTAGCCACATGGCACATGAATAGAGATTTCCCGACACCCGTACCAGCAAGAGCGATGTTAAGAGTTTTGTTAGGGAGACCACCTTTCGTGATTTTGTTAAAGTATTCAAGATCAAATTCAATTTTATCCTCCTTTTTGTGATAAGACTCATATCGTTGTTCATAATCTTGTAGATAATCATGACCTACATGATTATCAAAACTTACAGCAAGAGCATCAGAAAGAATAGAAGGGATACTGTCACGACTTTTCTTTTCATCCTTACCATCAGTAATGTGAATTGATTCTATAAGAGCAAGATAAATTGCTCTGTCACGGCACCACTTTTCAGTAGTTGATACTAACCAATTGAATTCTACAGGAACATCATCCAAGCAAGAAATTAATTGAGTAATTTCTTTAAATGATGCTTCATTAATATCAGACCTTTTCTCTATTTCGATACATAGAACTTCTTTAGTTGCTGGTTGATTATATTCTTGGACAAATTCAAGAATTTCCTCAAATACAATTTTTTGATTTACATCTTCAAAATATTCTGATTTAATAAAAGGTATTACTTTTCTAATATATTCTTCATTATGTAACAGGTTTCTAAGAATTAGAAACTCAACTTTCTCCATAACTAAATTCCTTACGTGCGATTTCGTCCAACTGTTGCATCACTTCTTCTGTGAAGTATTCCTCAGGATTAGCAAGAATTTGCTTACCATAAATTTTCTTACCATCCATTTCATAGCGTCCTGCTACATTCTTCCAGAGTCCACCAATCTCACCAAGTTCCAAAAGACCATAGTAACGATCAAGACCGCGCTCATCATAATACAGACGGACTTCAACATCTTTGTTCTCCTTACTCAAACGCGATTTAGCAGTCTTAGCCTTGATAATATTTCCGACCACTTCCGTTCCATCCTTTTCTTTCTTTTTGCTGAGATAAATGATCGAACTTGCTGCGTACTTAAGTCCGCTGCCTCCACCCATTTCCTTAGTTGGTACGTAAGCTCCGATAACGTCATAAGTGTGATTAGTAACTATCATTGGGATGTTTGCTTGACCAAGTTTGAGCGTAAGCATTCTAAATGCTCCTTTCACAAGTTGTGATTTGGTCATATCACGAACTTGCTTATCGTTCAGTGCATCGGTGATTTCTTTTTCGGTAGAAAGCATTCCTAAAGAGTCTAGCACAAACATACAGGGTTTGCGTTCTTCTACAGGTTTTTTTAAGTAAAGGTCTACCGCTTTGAGCGCCTTTCCACGAAACTCTTCGATAGTAACAACATTAACAACCACAAGGCGAGAAGTATCAATTCCACGGGATTCTACAAGTGATTTAGTAATAGCAGCCTCAGTATCAAAGTAGAGGCAATAACCATCGGGATTGGTATCAAGAAAATTCTTAACAACGGCGAGCGAGAAGAAAGTTTTTCCAGTACTAGACTCTCCAGCAATAGCAGTAATCTTGTTCCCAGATACACCACCAAATATGCTACCTGAAACCAGTGCATTAAAAATGTACGAACCTGTGTCAACATACTTTTCAGTCTCATCAATATCTGAGGCGAGTTGTGTGTACTCGCCACCAATTTCTTTTACAATATCTTTTAAAAAGTCCATCAAGAGAAAAATGATTCAAGGTTTACAGTTTTTTCTACGTTCCACCCAATTGCATCAAGAATAATCTTGAGTGGTTCTAGAAATGCTTTTTCAAATTGTAGGTCATAGTCTATGTATTTGTCAAGATTAAGTTCTTTTGGAAATTCTTGAATAAAAGAAATGATATTCTCATGAATATTATTTGGTTTTTTCAAATAGATAAACTTAATTTTTTCTCCATTTTGAATGAGAGAATATTTGTTAGTCAACTTATTTTGCTTAATATAATGATTAAACAACAGTGCTCCACGAACGTGAATTGGAGTTCCCTTGATGTAAATATCAGAAGATGATTGATACTTAATTACATCAGAAGCTGACCTTGGAAAAGAGATAGATTCTGGTGGAAGTGTCCTGAATTCACGGCGACATTTATCAATAAATTCAATCACTTCATCCTCAGTTCCACTCATCATCATCTTAAGTGCATCCTTAATCATCTTACGGCAAGGTGCGGGAGTAGAAGATTTAACTGCTTCAATACCCATCATCTTAAGTTTAGGTTCCTCGTATCGAACACCTTCACTATCCCAGACATTCAAAATGTAACGCTTCTTTGCAGTCCAGATTCCACGGTCAGCGATGTTTTCTCGTTTCATCTGCATCTTTTGGTCATATGCATTTACATACGTTGCCAATTCTTGGTAAGAACTTTCAATATATTTTTCAAGTTCCATCGAAGCGACCTTATCAAGGAACGAAACAATGCCTTCAGTAGTTTTTTCTCTTCCTTTGTATACAGTATCAACCAAAGGGCCCATATTAAGATAAATGGAATCAGTATCTGAAGCAATAACATAATCAACATCCGTAGTCTTAAGAACCTTATTCATATAAGAATTCATTTTACCTTCGATCCAGCGAATAGATACTTGTCCACTAAGAGTAATAGCCTCTGCATTTTCAAGTTTATAGTAACGAAAATATTGATTTCCAATAGCACCATAAGCAGAGTTAAGAGAAATTTTCTTTGCCATCTGAATATTATTGCAACGAGCAATCTCTTTTACAAGTTCTTTATTCTTGGTTTTCTCATATTGTTTTTTTGCTTCAATCATCTTCTTTTTGAAGATTACCCGATCTTGATACATCTTTTCCATTAGTTCAGGAAGAAATCCACGAACATCTTTGCGGAACATTGCACCATTTGCACATACAGCGTAATCTTTATACATCTCAAAACTAATCTGCTGATTCAAAATTTTATCAACAGATACAGTAGGATGTTTTTCATCCACCAGAGTTTCTGGTGAGATGTTGTATTGCATAATCAAGTGTGGATACAATGAGTTAAGGTCAAAGTTTACAACCCAATCATACTTACCAGGAATAGGTTCCTTTACATAAGCACCAGCGTACTTTTCATTCTTTTGTGATTTGTTTCTTGGTGGAATAACAATATTCCTCTTCTTAAGATAATTGTAGATAATATTGTCCCACATACGAACTTGATAAAACACATCGGCATAATTTACTTTGGCGTCATATGCCATCGTCAAAGCAAGTTCAATTAACTTCATTTTGTCTTCCAAACGGTCAACAAGTTCTACGTCAACGATGTTGTACTCAATAAACTTCTGCCAACCTTGAGTGTAAAAATCCTTAAAGGTATCAAACTCGGAGTGATCTAGTTTTTTAGAACCAAGTTCTACTTCAGCAATGTAATCAAGACGATATGATTCCTGCGCCTTATAAGTAAACTTCTTATAAAGATCAAGATAATCGAGTTGAGTCATTCCACCCACATCAAATGTGGTGTGTTTACGCCCATTAATGAACACTTCACCTTCTGTAACGAGTCCCCAGTTAGAGAAACGCTTCATTAGTTTCTCACCAAGAACACGGTTTAATCTTTTGCAGATATAAGGAATATCATACAACTGAATATTCCAACCAGTCACCACATCAGGAACATCAACCATCCAATAGTTAATAAAGTGATTAAGAAGTTCATATTCACTTGGGCAGTAATGATAAGTTACATTACTCTGTTTATTATTAAATGGTTTAACTCCCCAAGTAATAATTTCTTTAGTTGTATAGTCCTGAATTGTAATTGCAAGAATTTCTTCAGAGCAAGATTCTACATCAGGGAATCCTTGCTCTGATGCAACCTCAATATCCAAAGTTACAAGTTTGATTTTACTAATGTCAAACTTGATTTCATCTTCCGAATATTTTTCCGAAATATATTGATAGATATAGCGATCATTTCCATAGATCTCAAATCCATCAATCTCATCATATTTTTTATAGAACTCACGACAATCCTTAACTGTACCCGGATTGATTGGTTCTACTGCATCTCCACTTAATGTCCTATACTTAGAATCTTTTTTAGTTTTTACATAAAGAGTTGGGAAAAACTCATCTCTCGTTTCAAATCTTTTACCATTTTCTACTCCACGAACCAAAAACTGATTTCCAATCAATTGAACATTAGTATAAAATCTCATTCTTTAATCAGGTCCTCATATTTTTCAAGTAGAGTTGGAGTTGGTTCTGCAAGGGTTACAATCTTATCAGAATTAATCATAAAAGTATCTTGTTTAGTATAACCACAAAGAAATGGTTCTAATGTTTTATCACTTCTTATGACAAATGGAGAAACTAGTTTACAATCAGGTTCTCCAATGTCAGCACCAACTTCTTCAATCTTACTAATTAAGATTAAATTATTCAATAATGCAAGCACTTTAATCATAAAAAGGAGTCCTTAGGAACTTCATTCTACCAATAAAAAGGAGGGGCGTCAAGTGGATTTTGCCACTTGCCCCTCTTGCGCCGACGATATTCAATTATTATTTATTCTCCACCATCTCCACCACTTCCATCACCATCTCCACCTGCACTAGAACGACTTTTCAAAGGAACTGCTTTTCCTTTTGGAATTTGTTTTTCTTTTCCTTTAGAATAAACAGTGTGTTGGACTGCATTTTTATATGCAATTTTTTTGAACTCGTCGAAAGATTTCATTTTTATTTTTATTTAGAGATAATCTTTTCGTTTGTGGTGGTCGGGAACAATCTTCTTTAAGTTGACAGAGAGGAGTCCGTCTTCAAATGATACATCTGAGACCTCTGTATCATCCGCAAGCGTCCATGCTCTTTTGAAAGATCGTTGAGCCAATCCCTTATGGACGTAGTTGGTATCGGATTCTTTATCCTCTCTTTGTCCCTCAACAAAAAGTTTTCCATCTTGCGTATAAACGTAAACTTCTTTCTTTTTAAATCCTGCAAGCGCAAGTTCAAGTCTTGATTCTATGTTACTGACTTGAACAAGATTGTATGGAGGATAATTAGAAGTAGTTTCGTGGATATGAAATAGACGATCAAAATATTCATCCATTCCAATACTGTAGCGATTGATCCTATCCATTAAAGCAGGAAGATCCGCAGAATTAAACCTTGATGGCACAAGATTAGTCATTATGGTAGCTCCTTTAAAAGCGAGTTTGTGTTTTGTGGACCCTTTCGGCATCCATTACTAATTATATAAGAAAAGAAAAAAAGAGGTATCGGCAAAACCGAACCTCTTTTTAGGGTGTTCCGACTTTTGTAGAGTGCCGCACGAATGGCACTTAACTATTTATTCGGTTTCTACTGCTTTACCTTTTTTGCCAATATTATACTTCTGTTCTAAAATCCAATCACCCTTGTCCTTATATGCAAGAACTTTGATTTGGTTTAGTGGAGCAATATCATTTACACTGTCAGGTTTAATTACGGTAATAAGTCCCCAATCAGCAAGAAGACGAACAATACGATTACGACGTTGCACATCATTCACAGTTAGGTTGGCGTGTTTACCATCCAAAGCAAACAGTTCCTTAAAGTGAACGATATAATATCTACCTTGCTTATGAAGAATATGGCAAGATTGGTAGAGTTTTTTCTCCTTACGTGATGCAACTCCAATGCGAGTTAAAGTTTCACGAACCTTGAGGAAATCGTCAGGTTCATTAAGAATTACCTCAATCATTTGATCTTGTGACCAATGAATTTCAGGTTCTACTGTTAAATTTGCAGTAGTCATTTTTTTCCTCCAATATCAAGTCGTTGTTTAATGAATTCGATTTGTGATTTGTTTAGAATTTTCAAAGCTTGGGATGCCTTTTCATTACTATATCCATAGTATTGTTTAACGCATTCTAAATCTTTGATTTTATCCTTTCGGATCCAGGGAGAAAATCTCTTCTTTTTCCTTAGACTATTTAGATAAAATGAATATTGCATATCATTATCAAGTTGATGGTGCATATTCATCTCGTTAGCAAAAAGAATAGTATCAATTTGTCCAGATAAACATTTATTAATAATGTATGGAGGATAATCTTTTTTTAATTGTGGATTTTCATCCAAAAGGTTTTCTTTTGTAAAATTAATCGAATTCAACCAATCTTTCAAATCAATCATAATAGTTAAGAGTGTATCAAATTATCTTCGGTTTCTAAAATTCCTCTTGCATAATAATTAAATGCAATACTAGTTCGCACATGTTCGGATTCATTCCTAAAAACACTATGACGAAGAGTTGATGGAAAAATATAAATTTTATTTTTCATTGCATTAAGAGTACATGAGTGGGAATTATAGTCATTATATTCTACTCTAGGATAATCTAAAGGAAGACCAAATCCAATGTGAGGACTTTGTAAGTTTAAGTCACCACAATTTTCGGGTGTTTCTAAATACCATACTCCACTAACAAAAGAGTTTACATGAGAATGATCCTGTGCCCAATCGGAATAATGATGCCTATTAGACCATGAAGCGACCCTATCTAAAAAAAGTTTAGATTGATCAAACTTAGAAATTTCAAATACAAACTCAGAAACTAATGAATCTATTTTATCAGAGTAATCACCAAATATAGGGTGATCCAAAATATTTTGAAATATTGATATATCTGCATTGTTAAAATCTGTTCTTTTATATTCAAGCGAATGAATATAATCGACAATTTCAGCAGAAACTTCAATACTTGCTTCCAGTACTGGTATAGAAAATAGAGAATAAAAATTATATTCCACAATTATCTTATAATTTGAATTTCTTCATCATCAGTCCAGAGTTCGACCTTTGTTCTGAACCTGTTTTCTTCTTTTAGTTTTTCATATCTCTTGGTTGCTTTCTTTTTCCACCAAGAAATAATGTTTTCCAAGTAGAACTTATCCCAATTTGGACCAGGAATAAGTTTATCTTGTTCACCAAGAATTACTTCACGCACATTTGAATAACCATAATCAGAAATATAAAATCTTTTCTTCTGAGTAAGGTTGAATGCCATATCAATTACACGATTGAACTCATCAAGTTTTTGTTTATCTTGAAGAGAGTTACGAATAATTGAAATCATCTTTGTCTGACGCTTCATCTTTTTTGATGATGCTTTGTTATCAGTCAAAGGAGTATTGTTATTCAGGTATGTAAACCTATCGTGCAATTTATGAAACACATCATCATGAAGAAGAGGTAAGAACTTACTCTCAGTAAGACCTTTATATCTCATAAATGGTTTTAGACCATCATATTGAGATGCATCGGTAGTCGAACCATAAAGAGAAGTTGTCTCAAAAAGAGCAATGTCTTTTTCAAATACTCGATTAAGTGTCTCTCTTGCATAATGAGAACAACAAAGTAGTGCTAAGAGTTTACCACCAAGATAGTTGTATCCAAATGGTTGTGATGGAACGATCACAAAACCCATAGCTGCGTGACGATTAAAGATGGAGAGATCTGGTGTTTTTCCTAACCATTCATTTCTTGGTTTTGAATTAATTGTTGGAGAACCAAAACGAATAAATCCGATAACCTTACCAGTATTCTTTTCAAAAACTATCCAACGTAGTTCTCTACCAGGAATATTTGATTCATTGTTATGAGAAGACACAACTCTCAGAAGAGTGTTGTAGTGTTCTTGAGGTAGTGCTTGCTGGAAACGGTCACCAACAAACTTAATATCAAACTCCATATCTTCTGGATGAATATCTTCATTGAAGAACTCATCGTGCAATGGAGCAAGTGTATTAGAACTCTTGATTACTTCCTTCTTCACAAAACGCAAATAATCCTCAATATTTCCCATTTGAGAGAAATACTCAATAAATTCATCTGCTGCCCACAGAGCGTCTTGTTCGGAAATAATCATTTAAACTCACACTCGCACATAATTTCTGTAAGAGCAGCAAGAAGATTCACTTCCTGGTCAGCAACGAACGCACATTGGTATTGATACTTAGCAATAACAAGAACGGCAGCAGGGATAGATTGCGGTGAAAGGCAATCAAAAGAGGCGTCATAAATCCTGCGAAGTAGATTAGAAGCATCGTTGTCCAAGTTGGAGACCACCCACTTTCGAACTTCAGTAAAGTTTTTATCCTTGAGATTTTTAATAAGTTCATTTACAGAAACATCAGAGAAAGATGCGAGAATACCAGAATCAATTTTACCACCAGTAGAATATCTTTGGATCTCATTCAGGACCCTACGAAAATCTGGAAAGTGTTTAGATACTAGTTCCGCAACGACTTTTTGATCATATTCAATCTTTTCCGCATCCAAGATTGATTGAAGTCGTTGAAAGAAACTACCTGCAAGTTGAACTCTTTGCTTCCCTTTGATGGTGAAGTCAATGACGGCACATCGGGAGTGAAGAGGTTCAATAATCTTGTTCTTGTAGTTACAGGTGAAGATGAATCGGCAGTTGTTATAAAATGCCTCAATATTCGCCCGTAGTAGGAGTTGTACGTCGTTGCCTGTGTTATCCGCCTCATCGATGATGATGACTTTATGTTTAGAAGATCCCGTAAGTGAGACGGTCGAAGCGAAGTTCTTTGCTTGGTTCCGTACAGTATCCAGGAAACGCCCTTCGTCGGATCCATTGATGACATAATAATCTGCCCCCAATTCATTACATAATGCTTTTGCGATTGTAGTTTTACCAATACCAGGAGGTCCTGCAAGAAGGAGATTTGGAATCTCACCTTTCGCTACAAACTCCTTAAATGTTTTTTTAGTGTCATCGGGCAAAATACAGTCATCAATCACTTGAGGACGATATTTTTCCACAAAAAGAAATTCACTTGCCATAATATTTAATCAAATAAATTGTGTTTGCTTTACTAGTTCATCTGGAAGATTTTCGGTCCATATGTAGTCTGTAGATGTTTCATCAATTTTTGGAGTAAACATTTCATTTGATTTTACCAAATACAATAAACTTGGCGTATGTGTTGCTCTAGAATCTAAACAATCTGGAAAAAAATAATTTGAGAACGCAATTAATTTTCGATTATCAAAACATCTACCAATTTCCCTAGTCTGCACTCTGACTGCAAATTGATCTACAGTTTCTTTGAATCTAAGTCTTCCACCAACAACCCAGTATACACCCTTAACTGGTTCTTCAGATCTTTTTATTAAGAGATACTTATTTTCATATTCTATTAAAAAATCAATACAAAAAATGGGCATTGATTTTATAATCTTTATGTACTCATTTTCTGGAATGAAGTTATTCATCACTCAATCCAATCAGGTTTTCTTTCTGGCATACGAAGATAATTAGATGTAACCCAAGGTTTGGATGCGATATACATCTTGTAAGCAGTAAAAGTGTCAATGCTTGTGTCAAATTTATACTCATTGGGCATCGCTCGTGCAAAAGGAGTCACTTCTGTAATTTTGCCCTTAGGAAACAAATAATAAGCATCAACAAGAGTTTTGTAGCAAGAGTGAGTTTTGTTATACCTCAAAGTATATTCATCACATAAGTTAAGACCCCATTTAATCAACCAATAAGCATTATTGATACTTTCCTTTGCCCACTTGGTACAGGGATGATTGCGGAATGCTCCTTTCTCGGTCTTGTAGGGGGTTCCATCTGCCTTAGGAAGAGTGCCGTATCCGTGTCCCCACTTTTCTGATGCCACGATAGAGAGCATCTGACAGCACTCTAATGGCATTTTGACGATGTGCTTATCTGGAAGACAAATAGCACTTTCAGCGGGAAAAGGAGAAGTAACAAAAATGTTCATTAACCAAAAGTAGAATCAGGTTCTAGAGCAATATAATAGGTCACATCAAATCCAGTATTCTTGAATCGTGACAAAAGTTTAGATGAAATCACAACCTCATAAGAACCAGGAATAATTTTAATATTTTCTACTTTGAAGTTAAAAGTAAATACTTCATCAGTTTCGCCAACAACTACGGAAAAATCATTAGAGGTATCATTTTTCTTATCACGAACAACCAATTTTACCACACCTGCTTCACCAACCACAGACAAGTCAGGAAGTTGATACACAGCAGCAGCTTTAAGCAGTTTATCAAGTTCTTTGGTATCAAGAAGGAAACAAACATCTTCGGAAGGAAGTGAAATAGACTTGTCTGGTGGAGTAATGATTACATTGGGATCTGCAAAAAAGTATTTGGAACGAGACTTACCTTCTTTGATAACAACATAACCATCATTCTGAAAATCAAGTTCAGCATTATGATGTAGATTGAGACCGTTTAGAAACTGATTAAGATCGTAAATTCCAAAGTCCTTGGGAAGTTCCTCTTCGATTGTTGCCTCTGCAAGAATATTTTTCATAACAGAAATAGTACGAAGACTATTTCCTTCTTTGAACAAAATAGACTGATTGATAGAAGAGAAATTCTTCAGAAGAGTCAGAGTTTTATCAGAAAGTTTCATAATCACTTGTTTTCAATAAGGTTGAGGTGGTTAATTAAAAGAATTGTATAATGAAGAACTTTAAAAAGATCAGCACGAGGAGTTCCTTTTGTATCGTATCGATCAATATATTTGGTTACATTACCAGCACAGAATCCTTCTCGACGATTGTGTTTGATCTTATCAAGAGTTTGTTCTTTTCCACCACCAGTACGATCAACATAATGCTGGCGATAAGTACTTGCAATATACTCTTCAAGTTGTTTCAGAATTTTATCTTCGTTGTATTTCCAGAAACCGTTTTTGTTTGTATCTTCAGTCACAGTCAAATTAAACGTAGAGGGTGAATTAAATGAGATGTGGTCATTTCCAAGTCCACCAGGAAGTCTTGATCCAAGAACAAGCATATCAGGAGAAGGACAAGGATTTCCAGTCAGACTGATGCCATCACCTTCCCAGAAATCTTGATTGGGAATAGAACTTTCATAAGTGCTTTCAAAGTTTTCGGACATTGTAAATCATAGTAAAGGACAAAAAGAGGAGGCACTTTTTACCTCCTCATATTCTATCAGGACTGAGGTTCCTGGTCAATAGGCATCTGGAAGTCAGCATCCACCTTGTCATACAGTTCCAGGAATGCTTGCTTAGTTTCGTCGTCAAAACGATTCACACAAACTTGGATTGACTTTGCTTTGTCTTGGAAGATACTGTAGGCACGGATAATGTGAACCAGACGACGGGTGCTGATAATCTCTTCAATACCACCATCGTAGAAGGTCTTGCGAATGATGTCTGCCCAGTCCACCAGGCGCTTGCAGAAGTCACGATCCTCTACCTGCAGGTCCAGAGCGATACCTTCCAGGATCTTCTGCTCGGTGCTGGGAGCGGGATAGGACTGCTCAAAGGTCACAGGGAAACGCTCAAGGAATGCTTCGTTGAGCACGTTGGTGCCGATGAAGCGACCATCATCGCTACCCTTACCTTTGGTGTTGGCAGTTGCAATTACATTGAATCCAGCAGCAGGTTTCACCCAACGACCAATCTTTTTGAGAAATACACCTTTACCTTCCAGAATAGATTGCAGGCAAAGAATTTTGTTAGAAGCAAGGTCAATTTCATCTAACAGAAGAATAGCGCCACGCTCAAGTGCTTCAATCACAGGACCGTTATGCCAAGCGGTGTTACCGTCAACAAGACGGAAACCACCAATCAGATCGTCTTCATCAGTCTCAATCGTAATGTTTACACGAATCAGTTCACGCTTAAGTTGAGCGCACGCTTGCTCCACAGAAAACGTTTTACCATTACCCGAAAGACCCGTAATGAACGTAGGATAAAAGAGACGGGACTGAATAATTTTTTTAACATCAGCAAAATTGCCAAACTTGACGAAGGTATCATCTTTTTCAGGAATAAGATTTTGTTCGATGGGAGGAACCACAGAGGGTGCTTGATAAGTACGTTCGATTTCTTCTACTTTTTGTTGGGTCACTTCAAGATTCCATTTGCCACGACCAACTTTAAATTGGTCAAGTTTTTTAGTAACAGTTTGATAGTTAGCATCGTTCAGATTACACCAGGCACGAATATCAGCACCTGTGATGGTATTGCCATACAGATTCTGGAGAGAAGTGCGGATGTAGTCAGAGGAGAGTGCCATTCGTTTGCTTTGTTTCAACATAGTCATTATAAAAGAAAAAAGGTCCGTTCTGGATCAGAGTGGTCAGTTTGCCAATTGGTTTTTGAGTTCCATCAAATACTCCTCACTAGCAATATGACCCGTATATCCTGGATAGTACTTATTTACTAAAGAGTCAATGCCCATAGCAGTTGTACTGCTATTACATTTAATCCATACTTCTTTTGTGTTGTATTTTACCACATGTTCGAATGGAAATTTTTGTTTCATGCAACTAAAGAAATAAATTCACCAAGAACTTTTTTATTTAGTTTTTTGGTCTTAAGAGATTTCACAAAAGCAGATTTGATTTGAGACTTGGTTGCACACTCAGCAACTTCAAACTCACTATCTTGAGAAAGTGTAGTTGCAGACATTCCAAAGTATGCGTCATACCCAGACTTTGTGATAGTAAAACTCTTCACTTTTTTCCAATCGCTTTGGATTTTCTCATAATCTTTATCAAGTTGGGAGTGGTACATTTGAACAAACCGACTGAAGTTGCGGTTTTCAAGAACACGAATACCAATAAAGTTCATAGAAGAAAACTTATCTTTCAGGTTCCTGAGAAGAACATCGGTGAACTCATGATATCCATAACCAATCTTGTAGGTAGTTCCAAGTTTACGGTCACGAATAAAAGAACTCATGGGATTGATATATCCAGTTCCAAGAAATGGTTTCTTTTCCCACTGGCGTTTTACTTCTTTATGATAAACAAGTTGGTTAGCTTCACCATCAGTCAAGACAATGCACTGAACTTTCTGCAGTTTGTTTTCCTTCTGGAACTTGGGAAGAATTTGATGAAGAGTAATTAGTGCTTCATTCAAAGGAGTTCCAGAGAGAGCAAGACGATTAGAGTAAGTATAAGGAGAACTATAAGTCCTACCAAAACAATAGGCAAGACGCCAAATGTTAAGCATTTGATGCTCAAGAACACTACCAGAAACTTTACTAGTAAGAATATTCATCATAGCAAAGGTTTCATCAACACAAAGTAAACCATCTTTTTTCTGATAATGTGGAGTACGGTCTGCAGCAATATATCTATCATTCTCATAGTCATACTCTCCACGACGCCACTCATAAGTAAAAGCATAAACCTCAAAAGGAATAGAAACTTTCTTACAGAACCAAACGAGGTTGAAAAGTTGCTTGCAAGTATCAAGCATTACGTCAGACATAGAACCACTCCAGTCCAGAACAAACACAAGACCATGATTTTTTCCATCAGGAATCACAGAGACCTTTTTAAAAAGATCTTCATTATATTTGTAAGTATGGAGACGAGTTGTATCAAGAATACCAGTACGAGCAGTTGATGCACGAGCATACTGGTCTGCTGCCTTGCGACACTCAAACTCTTTCACAAGATAGTTCACTTCTTTTTGAGCAGAAGACTTGAACTTTTTAAACTCAGTATCAGATTCTTTGTAAAGATTTGTGGGAATATAATTTTGCCTCTCAGCATGTTCGTTATGAATTTTCTGCTGATGCGCGAATGAATCATCAATATCTTTATGAACTTCAGAATTCTTTCCAATTACAGTTTCAAGATTTACTTGAGGAACTTCAATATAAGTGTTCTCACACGCATCATTTCCTACAAGATCCTTAATCTTTTCTTCTAGAGAATCAGCAGTACGAACTTCAGGTTCACTTTCATCACTAGCAGACTTTATTGGAGTCTGGTCACCCTGAGCAGTGCCGCCATAAGAGTCAGTTTCATTAGATTTTTCTTGAGAGTTATCACTCTCACCTTCTTCCTTAGAAGAGGAGTCATTACTCTCAGCAATTTCATTGGCAGGAGACTGAGAATCACCTTGTTGCTGATGAGAATCAAAATCAGCAACCTTTTGTTCTTGTTCTTTTTCTTTCTTACAATACTTATAAAGTTCTTCAGCAGCAATCAAAGCATCTGCGAAAGTTTCCGATGCAGAAATTAGATTGATGATTTCTTGCTCTTCGGAATTAAAATCTAAAGATACAAAATTGCCAACCTTGAAGTAAAGATTTACGCGATCAGCAAGATTAAAGGTAGAAATATCATCATCAGCAATCTGAAAGAAATCTTCTTCATTCAGTTCTTTGTATCCATTATAAAAACTTTTTGGAGAACCAGGATATTTCCTCTTACAAAGTTTTTCTACTCGTGCGTCTTCAACAATATTTACAAATTGTGCAGGAACTTTATGAGTTTTAGTCCAGTCTTCATCAGGTGTAAAAAGTGCGTGCGATATTTCGTGAAGAACAAGCATAGTGTAAATATTATCACTTGCTTTTTCCCACAGAGGAAGAGTTAAGACACGAGTATGAACATTAAAGCAAGCCGTAGAAACTTTTTTATGCTCCACAATCAAATCTTCAGTGGAAAGTAGTTTCGCAAGAGTTCCTTTAATCTCAAACTTAACGGGCATCTGGGTTTGTGCAATATGAGAGTATCATAGTCCAATATAACGACTTACACGCCACCACTAGGACACTTTTATGACTGGACACCTACCTCTTATCCAACCTTCACCAGGACACTCAAAACAATGTTTATTTTTTATACCATTATTCCACCACTTTCTTCCTTTGATTTTTTGAGATAAAAGTTCTTTATGTTCATCTGTAAGAATTTTACCTTTATTAGATACTCTTATTTTTTCTTTTGTTTCTTCACTCAATATTCTACCAGTATTATTATTAATTCTTCCTTTACTCCAACCTTCACCTGGACACTCCTTTGTATGTTTATTATTAACTCCATCATTCCACCACACTCTACCTTTAACTTGTTTGCTTATTTTTTCCTTGTGTTCCTTTGAAAGTTTGGTTCCTTTTTTAATATCGCTCATTTTTCTTTTATACTCTTCACTTTTAGGTTTTCTAAGTTTTTCTTTATGTTCCTCACTCTTAGGTTTCCTTAACTTTATTAACCTTTCTTCAGTTATTTCTACATTAGAGGTTCCTTCTCCACCATCAGTGAGATTTCTCAATATTCCTGTTCCTAAATCTTTTCTCCCAAAAATAGAAATCATATACTTTTCATGTTTATTAGCATCATCTTCAGTAAGATTTTTCTTTAGGATTATTATCTTATCTCTACTAGGCGGGTCAAAATATCCACCTCTCACTCTACTTCTCCAATGTCTTCTATATGCCCTATCACCTTTACCTCTTCCAATATAGTATGGTGTTTTATCTTCTCTTAAATAAGCATATGTATAATAAGAAGTCATAGGTTTTACACGAACTTACCCACTATTATTTATACAAGTTTATACAAAAAAAAGAGGGTGGTGAGACCCTCTTGTGTGCCAGTTTGAAAAGTGGATTAATTATAATTACCAGATTTTTTATTCTTAACTCCTCTATTTTTATTATGACTACTTCTCCATTCGTCTTGATAGTGACGATTAGAAGTATCAGGAACGGTGTATCCCTGTCTACGGGTTGCTTTATTACCTTTACCAAAACTTGTTTGGTCTTGATTTGAATGACCCATTACTCTATGCAAAATAGTCCTATCTTTTTTCGCAAGAGCATCTCTTCCATCTTTTCTAGCAGCTCTAGATAATCTTTCTCCAGTCAATTCTTCATCAATAATATCATCTCTCCACTCTTCACTCATATTCACCATAATTACTTCTGCTGCTTCTGGGGTTTCGGCATATCCTTCATCAAGAAGATGTGAGAGGATGATGTCGTAGAGGTCGTATTGTTCTTTAGGATAATATTTTTCTGGGTCCTCTTGTCTAGATGGTTGCCTTTTTTTATTATAACCAGATACAATCCCCCTAATGGTCTGCCTATCTCCAAGTTCTTTTGCTCTTTTTTTTCTTTCAGCAGCACTTCTTCTTGGAGGCATAGAAGATTGTTCTTCTTCATCAAGTTGCTGATTTTCAACAACTTCCATATATGCTTCTTGAAGATTGCGAAGTTCTTGTGCGTCCATTTTTACAAATACTTTTTAGTTATTTATAATTATTTATAAAAAAGAAGCGTCTCGTTGATTGAGACGCTTCTTGAGTGCTTGTCTTCGTGCTTTTGCTTGCCTCAGTGCTTGCGGTTTAAGTTTTCGTTTCTGTTCTTTCTTGGAATGGTGTTTCCAGTTTGGGACTTGCATTGTTCCTGAGTGGTTCAGACCACCATATGCGAAAAACCTTTGACTTTTTCAAACTTTATGACACTTTCAAATCTGTCCTCAAGACCTGTCTTATGAGAGATAACAAAAATGTTTGCGTCTTTAATTACATAACGAATGATTTTAAGAAACTCTTCGGTCCCAAACCCATCAAGTGAACTGTCAAACACCTCATCCATAATCAGAAGATTTGTATTAACTGAATTTTTCATTCTTGCAACTTCTCTCCAAGTAAAGAGTAGTGCAAGGTCGATTCTCATTTTTTCTCCTTCACTAAACGAAGCATAAGAGAAATCTTCGTGAATAGGTGACTGGACGGTTTCGTTAAATTCCTCATCAAGTGTGAAGTTAATATAGAAATCCATCATCTGAAGATAACGGTTAACTTGCTGATTTATCAGCGGTAGATACTTCTTAATGATTTTGGATTTTACTCCACCGTCTTTGAGCAAACTATACGAAAAATCGTAATAGTTGATTGTGTCTTTTTTAGAAGCGAGTTCGTCGTATGTAGTTTTTAAGTTGTCTTTGAAGGATTCTAGTTTCTCATGTTCAGAATTTCGGTTTGCAAGGTTCTCGGTAAGAACTTGAATTTCTGATTCAAGATTTCGGATTTGTCTCCGCAATCCATTAATCTTAATATTGTTTTGAGAAATGCCATTCGTTAATTTTGAAATCTCCTTTGACAGAGTATTGAATTGACGCTCTCGCTCCTCTTCCTCTTTAATTGCCTCCTCTAGTTCTTTATAACCAGATTGCAACTCCCTTGCCTTAGATTGAGCGTCGTTAATTCTATTTATTCTGAAAGTCTCTTCGATAGACTGTGTGCAGGTGGGACAAACCGTATTTTCTGTAAAGAACTTATGTTCTTTAGTAATCGTTGATACTTTTTGCGAAATCTTACCCTTTAGGTTTCCAAGTTTACGAAGTTTTTCTGCATACCCAACCAGTTTATCTTGCTCTCTAATATACTCATAAAGAGGTTCTTCTAAAGAACCATTTTCATCCATATGTTGTTGAATTTCTTTATCTAAATCGGAAATTTTCCGATTGTTATTATCAATACTTTCTTTTCCGCGATTTTCAAGTTCCTCAATAAACTCTTGCTGCATCTTAACCTTATCGAGGAGAGATTCTTTTTTCAATTCAAGAACTTTAATTTCTTCTTTTGACTGACGAATCTTCTCTTTAATGACCGTGTTCATTGAAGAAAAAATCTTAATGTCAAGAAGGTCTTCAATAACTTCCCGACGATGGGCAGCAGAAAGTTGCATAAAAGGAACAAATGTGCTTGAACCCAAAATTACAATTTGAGTAAAAGACTTATAGTTCATTTTAAGAACATTTTGCTCCAACCACTTCTGCTGATCTAAAGCAGCTGAAGACTGGTCTAAAGGGGTATTATTTCTCCAAATCTCAAACAGTGTTGGTTTTATTCCTCTTATAACTTTCCAATCAGTGTTTCCAATTGAAAACTCAACTTCAACCCTACAATCCTTTTCGTTTACTGAATTGATAAGTTGAGGTTTATTAATCTTACGAAATGGTTTTCCAAACAAAGCGAATGTAAGTGCATCCAGGACAGTACTCTTTCCTGCTCCATTTGTACCTACAATAAGATTGGTTTTATTTTTTGTGAAATCAACTTCAGTGTACTGTGTTCCTGTACTCAAAAAGTTTTTCCAACGAATAGTCTTAAATAAAATCATGCTCAGTATTTGGAGGAATTACAATATCATCGGGAGTAATAACAGTATACTGGTATCCATGCATTTCGCAAGTTTTTACCATTACTTTATCTTCAATTTCAATTACATGCATTTCAGGATACCCATCATCTTCTAACATCATAGCATACCGAACGGCATCATCTTCTTCCTGAAAAAGATACAAAATATGTTCTCCTTCATCATCAATTACTGAATATGCTCCTTCGCTTTCCCTACCATTGATTGTTAAAATAAACATTTAAACTAATTCACATGCCTCTTGATAAATTTCTTGCATCATTTTTTGAATGACTGATTTATCAAGACTAATTTCTGCCTCCTCAATATATCTATTCAGGATAGAAATAGTGTCTTCACTTTCAAATGCTTCAAACTCTTGAGGTTCTTGAATATCAAAGTTTTCAATAATCTTGAGTTCTGCAATATTGGAAGAATAAAGTTTATCAACAAACTTTTCAAACTTTTTGGTATCTGATTTCTTACGAACAACGATTTTTACAATCTTGTTCTCATACTCACGAGTATCAAATGTTTGATAGTTAGTATCCTCATAATAAATGTTATAGAACATCTTATAAGGATTATCGACTGGAGTATGTTCTAATGTTTCAGTATCGAAGATAGTAAATCCACGAGTGTCATTTACATCAGTCCAGTAAATCTCATAAGGATTTCCTAGATAGAAGACTGTTCCGTTAGTTGATCGAGTGTGATAGTGTCCAGAGAAGACACGCTCGAACTTCTCAAATAACTTGCCTTCCAAACCATGTTCCATGATGATTTGTCGATTAACTCTAAATCCTTGGAGTTCAAGGTGCCCCATCGCGCACGGGCAAGTTGTCTTTTCAATAAGTTTAAGAGTATTTGCTTCATTTTCTTGATTAATCCAAGGTATAAACAGTGTCCGAAGTTTACCTAGCATTACTTCAGTTGGTTCTGAATATACCGTTACATTATCATACTCACGCAGAAGCAAATCAACTGCGTTTACATTATTAGTATTCTTGTAATAAGCAGTATGGTTTCCTACAATCGTATGGACTTTTACACCCATTTCTTGAAGACGGTCATAGTAATTATTTTTTGCCCAGGATAAAGCAGAGAAATCAATTCCTTTACGACTATCAAAAGTATCTCCCATATCTACAACAGTAGTAATCCCGTGCTGTTCCAGTGTCGGGAAAAATACATCATTATAGAACTTTAGAAAATAATCATGAAAGAGTTTAGAATTCTTTCGTGCTCCAAAGTGCTGGTCAGTAATAATTGCTACTTTCATTCAATACCGCAGTTTGCTGTGAACTCCGTCCTTGATAGAATTATAATCGGAATAGTTCCCACCGTCAATAGTGTTGTCATCTGTAAAAACTTCAGAGAATCCAGAACGCTCAAGAATTTTATTTTTGATTTCCAATTGACGCTTCTCTCTCTGAATACGACGAAGGAATGCGTAGTGAATGATTTGAGTGAAATATGCAAAAGGGTTTTGCGACTTCTCGGGATTGAAGTTATGAATATACTGAACACAATTTTCAATGCCATCAGAAATCATATCTTCCTTGAACATGTAGTTCACGAAGTTTGGTTTGAAGGAAAGATGATTGGCAATCTTCAAGAAACACTCCCCAATGTAACGAGGAATGGGAGGTTTTGGTTTTCCTTGAATTAATGCAATTTCTTTATCTTCACGATACTTAATTAGAGCAGCAAGAAACTCTTTGTTATTAACGTAATGCTCTGACCTCTTTCTTTTGGTCATGACTGCTGTGGTTATCATAAGTTTTTATCATTATTATGTATAGATTATACCATTTATACAAATGCTTGACAAGGTGTCTCAAAGTTGATACAATAACCTTTGTCCGGGTTGATAAGATAAGACTTAGCTATTTTTATAAAGCTTCTCTAAGAGTTCTTTAGCATCATTAACATTAGCAATGTATCCCATTCTACGGTTTAGTTTGGGTTCATTATTTTTATCTTTATTTGATTGACGAACATAAGATTGATACATCATAATCATTTCAATATCAGAAGACTCTGAGAGAGTTATAACATCTTCGAGATTAATAATAAACATATCCTCTGTTGTTGTTTTTAACCAAGGTTCTAATTTATATCCAGTAATTCCTGTTCTGTTTTTAATTTCATTGACAGTAATTGGATTTGATATAATTAATAGAGTTCTATCATCTTCTTCAGAAGCTGCTACTTTAGCAAAGATTTCTTCACCTGTTTTTAATTTAAGTGTGCAGTAAAAATCTTCTTCAATTCCCATTTTTCTTAAGTTGTATAGTGATTATTTCATAGTTAAAATTTTCTTCATTATAAATTTTAATTCTTTCTATGAAATGATTTAACGTATAATTTTTTCTTGAGTTGTGTGTGCAATCATCAGCGATATCGTAAAGAACTGCTTTTACTTTATTTTTTCCCTTTCTAAGAACTCGTCCAATTGATTGGAGATTTCGAATACGTGATTTGCTTGGAGATGCAAAGATAACGTTATGGAGATTTTTAATATTGATACCAGTACTAAAAGTTCCATAAGATGCTACAATAATTGCATTATTTTCTCTTTCAGTAATTTCTCTAACTAATTCTCTTTCTTCAGTATCGACTCCACCATGAATAAAGAATACTTTACGATCACCTCGCTTAGTATTATTTATTCTATCGTATAGTATTGCTCCATGCGCTTCTACCCTAGAAAATAAAACAAGAGTATTTCCTTTTAGATCAAGAGAAAGATTCGTAATAAATTTATTTCTCTGTTCTTGAGAAATTAAATATTTAATCTCATCTTCATAATTTTCAAATTTTTGTGATGGATGTTTGAGTACAAGACATCGAATATCCAATTGAGAGATATGTCCTTGTTGCATCAACTCATAAGTTCGAGTAACCTTATATGATGGTCCAAATAAACCTTCCAATACCCATTTGTGAGTTTGAGTTCCATCTAGAGTCCCCGTAAAACCAAAACGATATTTTGCATGATGAAGTTTAGTCATAATATCAATGAGTGACTTGCTCTTAAACAAGTGGGCCTCATCTCCTATAACTACTCCATAGTCCTCAAAAAATGAACGTTCAAGTTTGTAAACAGATTGCCAAGTTGTAATCGTAACTGGATGTTCATTTGTCTTTTCTCTGCCAGAATAAATTCGGTGACAGTATGAATCCGCATTCCAACCATAATCTTCAAAATCCTTGTACATCTGCTCTACCAAAGATGTCGTTGGAACAACTAGAAGAATTTTTTGTCCTTTATCTACATAATACCTTACAAGGGAATAAATCATCAAGGATTTTCCTGAGGCTGTGGGTGATATCAGTAATTTTCGGTTATGTCGTAGAGCATCGTATACTCCCTCTATTTGATACTGACGCGGAGAATGAGTACAAATAGATGACATATAATCCTTCACACCTTCGAAGGATATAGTTTCATTTACCTCAAATGGTAAACCATAGAATTTATTTTCTTTAAACTCATAAGTATAATTATGCAGTTTTAGTTTGTCGATAACTTTATCTAACAAACCAGTATAAATTTCTCCAGTATGAGAACTTAACAGGCGAATCTTGCCGTCCCAGTGTCTGCTTCTATACTGAGACATAAATTTTGCAGATTCAACCTCAAATGTAAAATATGGTTGAAGTTCATATAAAATATGAGGCTCACATTGCAGTTTAATGTAAACCTCATTCTTCTTTTCAATAATTACATCACTCATAGCATCATAATTGCTATGAATATTTATTTACCCTAATCCTGACTGAAAACGTAGAAAGTCTATAGAATTTTTAATTTGGTAAGTTCGGTTTGAAATCATTTTAAGAATACTATCAATATAACACAGCATTGTTTCATAGTATTCTATTTTTAAAACAACTTGAGATAACTTTTCGTCAGAATCTAAGTATCCTTGAAGAGTTTCTTTATCGCGAATCTTTTTTGGGAAGGGATTTTCTAAGTAAACATCTGGGTCTGCCTTTCCAGTAAAGTATTCATACCTTTCATGTCTTATTTTTTTCCTCTGTTGCTCTGCCTTCTTTTTCAATAGATTAATTGTATTATACAAATCAAAATATTTTGAATGTAAAATGGGAATATTCAAAGATTCTATGTGTAGATTATCAATGTCTATTTTTGAATCTTGTTCCCACATTTTTTGGATTGTATCCAAATCGAAATTCATAACTGATTTCCTTGTAAATCAAACACATTGTAGATAGTATACTTGAAACTAACGTCTGCAGTAAAGTACTGTATATCAGTATTCGTAGCATCAAAATTCATTGTTGATAAAGTATATGGAAATAATTCTTGAAATCTAACTTGAAAATTCGGTATTTGACTACTTGATAATACCTGTAAGGTTCCATCAGAGTAGATATTTTGTCGATCTTTTGAGTAATTTCCCTGAACTAAACCTCTCTCTTCCAATTCTGCAAATTGTTCTAATCTTTCGGGAAATCCAAGACCTCTGATCCAATTTTGAATTTCCATGTAATTTTCAAGATTTTCATCAACTAAAAATCTCAAATTCAAATCCCCAAATTCAATAATGTCTCCTGGAGTTGGGATCATTTTTGTATATGATGGTTGATTAACAACTCCAAGAGTTAGATCTGGAATATTTGCTTGATTGCAGAAAAAAGAAACTTTTGGCGCTCTCGTTAGTGTAAACTTAAAACCAGTTGGAGAAAGAAAGTTTCTATTCTCAATTTGTCCTCTAGACATAACTTTTTTAAATATTTAGATAACTCTTTCCCATCTACTACCAGGTCCATTATATTTTAAAGATCTACTAATACTACTTTCTGATACTCCAGTATTTTCCCTTGCTTCTTTCATAGAATTATAAATTTTTCCAGTTTTTCTATCCTTAACAGATACAATTCTAGACTGTCTTGTTGCTTCCTTAACGTGCTCTGGGCATTGGCGACCAAGTGTTCCACCATCTCCACCTAAAGTAGAATTGTAATGTGGTTTTAATTTATCTATCCAATAAATTTCTCTTTCTCCATTATTATTTTCATTTGTTTCCTCTACAATTTCCCACATAAAATTATTTCTTCCATATTTTCGTAGAGCATTTGGAAATGGTGCATTGGTATTTTTATTAGTAGCATACCACCAGTGTTTATATTCTCTGTTCTCAATAGGACCTTTACATCTACCAATATAAAATTTGTTATTAATTTTATTAGTTGATTTATAAATATAAAACATATCACTGAAGTTCTTAACTGTATTATTTATAAAAAAAGAGGACCTTTTTGAGGTCCTCCGATAAATCTTACGTAAGATTTACATGAGATTTTTGACCGCAACTCTTCTGTAGTAACGGTTAGAGTTGGTCTTGAGTGCTCCGAGACCCTGAGTGGTGCCCTCTGCAAATGGGTTTGCAACGAGACCATAACGGGTCTTAAAGCCAATCTTGGGTTGGAAGCTGTTCTCACCAACGGCACGAACCATTTGGAGAGGAACATAAGGACAATAGAAGAGTCCAGCGTCATAAGGTGAAGAACCCTTATAACCAACAACGTAGTACTGGTTACCACCTGTTGGAGCAGCATTACCTGCAGTCAGGTTAGATGCATATGGGTCAATATAGACGCGGAATTTGCCCATCAGAGTACCAGCAAAGGTGTTGCCGGTATCATCAACGGTTAGGTTAGCGTTGAGTGCTGGGGTGTAATCCAGAACACCAGCCATGGTTAGAGCGGAAGCAACGTCTGCAGAGCAGAGGATGATGTTGCCCTTTCCACGACGAGTTCTCTGAGCGATAGCGTTAGCATCACGCTCAATTTGGAACAGAAGACCCTTGAACTTCTCAACTGACCAACGACCGTTGGAATCAACATCGAGGTCAAATACACCAGCGGTAGCAACGTTCTGAGAAGCACCCTTCTCAGCAGTCATGTAGATGGTACGGATAACTTCGCGGTTGATTTCAGCAAGAATCTCAGTTGACAGAATGTTTGCCAACTCAGCTTCTGCATTCAGACCATGAATTGCCTTAAGGTCTTGAGCAAGCTCAAGTGAGTACTCAGCCTTCAGAGCGCGTGACTTTGCAGTAACGGTGACTTTCTCAATTGAGAATGCCATCTGATTGAACTCGTGGCCAGATTCGCCAAGGTTCTCTGAGTCGCCAGTTAGCATACCCTGACCAACGTTGTAGTCAGTAGCAGCAACTGAAGAAGCATTTAGAAGCGCAGGGTTTGAACCACTCTGAGTGGTTGTACCAATACCAGCAGCAGTGCTACCAAATCCAGCAAGGGCGAAGGATGAATCCTGACCTGAGAATGCCGAATCAACCTCATTGTAGAAGGTTTCGGTGCCACTCTGATTGGTGTAGCGGGAACGCATTGCGAAGATAAGTCCGGTAGGACCGCTCATTGGTTGAACGCCTGCAACGTCATAGGCGATCAAGTTAGGCATCGAACGACGGATCAGTGAGATCAGTACGGGATCGAAACCTGCGGTAGGACCACCAGCAGCAGCACTACCACCGAAACCACCAGTTGCACCAGCAGCGTTACCACTGTTGGTTGGGGATTCCATCAGGTTAGTAATACCACCTGAACTAAATGCCGATTCTTCTCTTAAAAATCTTTCTTGGTTTTCGAGCAGGACAGCGGTTACAGCTCTACGATGAGAATCTTTGATTGAATCTAGACCCTGATAGTCCAGTAGAGGTGCCCACTTTTCCTGCAGATGCTCGGATTGGAACATTTGCTTTTACCTTTTACTAAGTGTTTGTTTTTTGGGTTTGAATTATATTAAATTCAATTATTTACTAAATGCTGAGAGGCTCTTCAGATAAGCAGCCATTGCTGGTGAGTGTGACTCATGAGCAACACTTACACCCTCAGAGAGAGTATCAGATTTAGTTGATGGAGAAACTACTCTTGAAGGAAAATATGATTCCTTCAAAGTCTCCAGTTTTTCACGATATTCTTCTTCACTTTCAAACTCAACACTTTCGGCAAGTGAAGCGAGCTTGTCTTTCTGAGTGTCTGCAAGACCATCAGCGACTTGTTCAAAGATTCCATCAGCAACCGACTCTGCGAGACGCTTGTTAAGGGAAACGTTTTTCTCAATTTGCTCGTTGAGTTTTGTCTCCATTTCATCAAGTTTTTCTACCATGCTCTCTAGCACATCATATTTATCTTCAGGGATTGATACATAATGTTCTTCAAAAAGACCCTTCATTCCTTGTAGGAATGATTCGGTCATTTCAGTCTTAAGACCGTGCTCGATAACGAGTGCATTTTCTTCCATCCACTCGCTCGCAACATACTCAAGGTATGCATCGAGACGCTCTGAAAGTTCAGTCTTAATTTCTTCTACTTCTTCTGCAAGAGCAACTGCATACTGTTCCTCTAGTGCTTCTTGAATAGAAGAAACTTTGGAACGAAGAGCAGCTTCGAAGATGGTGCGTGCTTTCTCTTGGAATTCCTCAGAAAGTTCCTCACCTTCGAGAAGAGCATTGACATCTTCTTCGATATCAAACTCTTCCTTCATTTCTTCTTCATCCTCATCCTCATCTTCTTCTTCTTTCTTTGCTTTTTTCTTGGGTGCTTCTTCCTCTTCTTCGTGCTTAGCTTCTGCTACTACTTCTTCACCCTCTTCAGTATCCTCTAAGAGTTCTTCGTCTTCATCATACTCAAACTCTTCATCTTCCTTAACGCCCTTCATACCTTCAGCAGCTGCGGCACCTTTGTTAACAACATCCTTAACTTGCTTAAGAGTTGCACCAGGTGTCTTTAGTTTTGCTGAATCATCAGTTGAGCGATAATTGGAAGGATCAGGACCTCCAAGATCTTCCCAACCAGCAGTTTGTCCTGGTGTTGCACCAGATAGACTTGGCATTGCATCCGCTGCCTTGGCATTAGCATTGACAGCGGTTTTGGATTGCTTAGTGCCTACTTCCATTTCTTGTAAATCTCCACGAGACATTTGAACTCTCCGTTTACCTTTAGTTATAAACTATATTTATTTATAATTAAATAAATTACAATGAGTTTAAAAACTCATTAAATAAACTCAACTTATACTCTTCAAGTAGTTTTTCATCTACAAGAGTATTGATTCTTTTCTGAGTTTGCTCTGCAAATCTTTCGCGGAGCATACCACCATCCCATACCCACTCTTTACCTTCCATAATTCCCTGAACAAAAGCATCGGGTGCAGAAGGATCAGCAACGATATCGGCAGCTGTTGCAAGCATAAAGTCTTCACCAACTTCAGTGTAACCTTCATTGTTTGGTTTTACTGAACCAATACCACGAGAAGAAACGCCGAGAGTTACTCCCTCTTTGAGAAGTGACTCTGCAATCTTTCCCATTGGTGTGGATAGAATCTGTGCTTTACCAATGAAATTGTTTCCTTTCTGCTCAAGTGAAACAATCTTATGAGAAACTCTATCAAGGTTTACAGTTGGGCCATCTGGATGTCCAAGTTCTCCAAGAGCACGACCTTTACGGACATAGTTTTCAGTGTAACGCTTTACCTCTCTTTCCATAACAGGTAAGCGATACATTCTACCATTACGGTTTACAACTTCAGTCTGAAGGAAAGGTCCTTGAATATAAAGAGTCTTCTTACCGTTGACCGTTTCGGTAAGAACTTCTACTGATTCGATTTCTTCTGTAATGAGTTTCATTATGCTTGTCCTGTGATTTGTACTTGTTGGAAATAGAGTGTTCCTGAACCGACTCCGTAAGCAGAGATCTTATTTGAAACAACAACTGATGCGTCTGCTGCAGAGAATGCTGTTACAATTCCACTTGAATTGTAATTTACAGTCATTCTTGTTTGGAAATACCCATCAACACCTGCAGTATTATCAATTGATAAAACTTGTTGATGAGTAAAGTTGTAGTATGATTGACCAGTAGCAGTTAGAGTTACATAATCACCAACTGCAAATGGAACTTGAGTTCCTTCTGGAACAGTAACGATGGTAGTAGTTCCAGTTGTTACTCCAACAACTCTATTTGATGCTTTAGTTAATCCTAAGGTTACAGTGTCTCCTGAAGCAACGTAATAATCAGTATTAGTTGCTGTGGGATTACCACCAATTGCAACGTGAGCGGCACCACCAACAGCAACCACTCTCAAAACACTAGATTGTACTGAAAAAGCAGATGATGTTGTCGCAGCACCTGCAGTAAATGTAAATGAGGAACCTGCCCCAACTGGTCTATGAGCCATTATTTTTATAGTACACTTTTAGTTATTTATTATTTAATCAAATTAAGATAAAATTACCTTTGTTCCAACCAGTTCATAATCGCAAGTGCTGCTTTGTTAGCGTTAGGTGAGGCACATACAAGAGTGTAAATATCACTAATTGTTCCAATACCACTTCTACCAACTTGTAGTTGTGCTTTATCGTCAATGACTACCTGACTTCCACCACCACCAACAACAAATCCACTTAAAAGAACTCTTCCACCAGTGAAAGAAGTTGCAGTTGTATCATATTGAGTAATTGCATCTGGGTTTGCGTGATCAGTAAATGCTGCACCGACTAGAGTTGGGTTCTCAACTAGTCTCCAGAAGATGTTAGTATTATCATTAGTAGATACTTGAAGTGACCTTGGAATTACAACACCACTCAACATATTTGATTTAAGACGAATACTAAGAACTGGATAATAAGTATTCGCAACAGTCATTGTAGTTCCACTAAGGGCATTACCCTGACTGACGAGAGTTCCAAGTTTTTCTGGTTCTCCTTCCTGAATGAGAGAATTAGAACCTTGATATAAGTAATGAGTTCCTGCAACACCAGTTACATTTTCTATTTCTACTCTAATCGGTAAGAATGGAGTGGAACACCAAACGTTATTATTTGTATTTGCGTTATCAAAAGTATGACTATGAATTGTTTCATTCTTCATCAACCAATTGAACTGAACAATTCCAGCACCATACCATTCATAGTTAATTGAAATCATTTGTTGTTTTGTTGGGTCTGCAACAACTCCTGTATATCCATCACCACCAAACTTTTCACCATTCCAATTATCTCTGGTTACTCTAGTTTCTGTAGTAATTCCAGATGTGCTACTGCGAATTACATATGAATATGTTCCCCCATCATCCTCAAAGTATGCACCATTATATTCATCAAACAATCCAAATCTTCTCCGAACACCTACTTTTGGTGCTTCTAAACGAATAGCAAATGCAAGAGTTGCACCTCTACCAGGAATGTATCTCATTACAGTCCTAGTTTGACGGATAACTTTACTTCCTGCAGTAGAACCAACTTGTAATACAACATTACTGAATGATGCGTTATGAGTTGCAGTCCCAACTCCAACTATTCTCTCATCCCATACATCACTCTCTTTTCCGTACTGAAAAGTATTGAAGAAAACTGTTTGGAATGGAGCAACTTTAAGTCTATTGTTATTAGAAAACTGAGGTCTCCAGTCCGTCTGGTTTCCCCAGTGATCTGCAATATTAAAAACCTCAAAGAGACTTCTCTCTTGATTAAGGAAATCTTGTGTAGTTTTATTCCACTGAGCCATTTATCAATCAATCCATTCTAATTTTGATGGGTGATATCGTCTTGCGTTTTTAATGTTTAAATTTTTTTCTTCTGTCGGATAGATTTGTTGAACTACTGCCCCTGGATAATTACTTTGCAGTTGCTCTCCCAAATCTCTTTTGGATGGAATTCCAGTTCTAGTGGTTAATTCCATTCTATAGAGACTTCCGTTCCACAGTACATCCGCAACATATTCTTCCCCGACCTGCTGTTGCTCTGGTTGAGAAGAATTAATATAAAGATTTCCGTTAAAATCTCCAGAAATATTTACAGACTCTGAGATGAACTGTTTGAAGGATTTCATTCTTCCTCTTCTGTTTCGCTATTGAACATTGCGTTTGCTACAGCAGGTCTAAAATCATCAACTTTTTCTGCTGCTTTTGCAAATAAAAGGTCTTTGATTTTATCACTAATCTGTGAAGGTGATTCGTCAGTAGCAATCATATCCAGTAAATCATCCATTGTTAAAATTCCAATTAATAATCGTTTTTATTTATATCTCACCACCCTTGGGCATTTCTGCTGCTTTTGCATTGACTTCAGTTGTTTTTTCTTGAGATCTTAAATCTGGTTCCATGACTGGTTGCCCAAGATCCATTTGTGAAGTTTGATCTAATGGAAGTCCTGTTTGTGGATCAACTGGTTGATTTGGATCTGGAATTAAACCTTCTTCAATTTCTTTTTTGATAAGAGCATCCTGCTCTAAAATTTCAACATCAGTTTGACGAAGAACCTTTCTTCTTATATAATCTTGTGAGAAATACTTTCCAACATAAGGTTCTGCAACTTGAACCATGTTTAATCTTTCATTAAGCAACTCAGCATCCTTAAGTTCTGCAAAGTGATTATCGTATAGGAAGTCATATTGAATGTGCTCATCCATTTTACTCCAATCCTCTGGAGTAATAATATTTTTAAGAATAAGTTGAGTTCTCAGCATGTCACTGAACATATAAGAGAATCTCTTTCTCAAACGAGCAACAAACTTGCTAAACTTAACTTCATCACGAAGAATCTCTGATGAACGACCAAGATTAAATCCACCTTCACCATCCATTCTTGATGGTGGAACATTTAGTGAACGATAAAGTTTCTTCTTGAAATATTCAATATCTGTAATTTCTCCAAGATTCTGACCACCGGGAAGTGTAGAGATTTCAGTTCCTCTACCACCTTCTCTTCTAGGAAGCCAGAAGTCTTCAAGCATCGCCATAAATTTCTTATCATCACGAATTTCCCCAGTGCTTGCATCATAAACTTGCTTATTGCGATATCTCATCATCACATCTCTGAGATATTGTTCTGCTTTAACCTTAGGAAGATTGCCTACATCAATGTAGAAAATTCTTCTTTCAGGAGCACGAGAAAGACGATAGATAACCAAAGAGTCCTCAATCATACGAAGTTGATTGAGTGATTTGATTGCTTTGTGGAGATATGAAAGAGTTGATCCCTTATTTCTGTCTACAAGACCGGATGTACAATAAGTAATCGAATCTTTAGTCATTCTTACACCAGAATTTGACCCACCTAATGTTCCAGGAGCTGGAGTTCCTGTTGGATAAGTCATTTTTGGTTCATATATGAAATATTCATCTATTTTTGGAAAATCATAATCCATTGGATTATCAATATTCCTATTTGAAATTCTATATTTATTATCTTCCTTTTTAATTGCTTGTCTAACATAACGCATTTTCATTGCGTCAATGTATCTCAATTCTTGTATACCTGCTTCTGGATTCTTAAGGTCTACAACTTTGTGATAGTAAAGTCTTCCATCAATATACCAATTTCTATAGATTTCATGAGATTTTTTATCAAAATCTAAAAGTTCTAAAATATATTTAAATTCTTGTCTAATTTTCTTTTTAATACCATCACTTGCGTTTAGATTATCTAGATCAATTTGAACAGGACTATCATTAGTATCTGATACAATTGCTTCATTTACAATGTCTTCAATAGCACTATCACATTCTGGATGAAGCGCCATTTCACGATATCTTTTAATAAGATCAAATTCTGTCCTATATACGCCTTCAATATCTACATATGAACCAAAAAAACCACTACTCAGGTAATGATCAACCCCGTCCTCCTTATTTGGAGGAACGGGGGAAACAACACCGGGAGATAATGGTTCGTTATCTTCAATCGAAAAACCAAAAAGTTTCGCCATAATTTATTTTTTTAACTTCGTTCTTTTGTCTATTTATTATGCTTCTTCGGTTGAAGGTGTCCAGTATTGAACTTGGAATTCAACGGTAAACTCTTCAATAGCATCTGAACTATCATAAGATAGATCGATTGCAGAAATATTAGTTGGGAAGATATCATAAAACTTATAAGTTGCTGCAACTTGCAAACCAGAACCGAATGGGGTATTTTTGCCTACATTACTCTTTGATCTCTTAAATTGCTTCACAAAAGCATTGACCATATAGTTTGCTGGGTTTGAAAAACCACTAGCATCACCATACTGTCCAATGGATTGCATCCATCTTTCCATTGCTTCACGAATTTCAAACTTTTCATCGTTGATGATAGTTACAGTCCATGTATCAAAGGTGCGGTCGCCCGCAACTTTGAAAATTCTTCCTCTAAAAGGAACATCGATAGAACCAATGTTTGATGCAGGCAGTGCAGCTGCTTTGCACAGAATTGGAAAATTATTAGTTAAATTTACTCCAGAAGGTGGAGTTGGGATGGTTACCTCAAATAGATTGGGGCGTGCGCCGCCTCCAATAAGTGCTGATTTGAAGTCCTGAATAGAGTTTGCCATTTTTTAGTTCCTCCTTGTTTTTGTTTTAATTAAAATCAAACAGTACCAGCAACTTCTTCAAAACTTACTCCAGTTCTAGTAGCAACGAAAGTAAGGGTTACATAGTTAATTGATTTAGCAGGTTTCAGATAAATGTCAGCTCTAAATTCATTATTATCAATAACGTCTGGAGTGTTATTTGATGCGTCACAAACAACTAAGAATCCATAAAGACCGCGTTTTGCTTGAACATCACGGAGGTATGGTTCAACGATGTTTCTGAAGTTTGCTCTTGTGATTTCGTCATTGAGTTCAAAGAGTTGTGCCTGAGCAGATCTTTGAAGTGCTTGCTCAACCGTTAGGAACAGGCGACGAACATTGATTCTATCAAATGCAGATGCATAACCTAGTGCAGTTTTATCTCCAAAGAGTAGAATTCCAATTCCAGGTTGACTGATAATTGAATTAACTCTTTGTGGATAAAGTTGATCTCTTTGCGCTTTATTTGGATTGTATGCAAGTTTAATTGCATTATTGATAATTCCACGCTGTTGTCCGGCGGGAGAGAACCATGGATATGCAAGAATACTTGTTCTGACCATCAGACCAGCAACATCAGGGTTGCATGGAATGTAGCGGAACTTATTATTAAATCTGTCATAAGTGTACTTATAACCAGAATCAAATACTGCGTATGATGAAGAAGAAAGTGGTGAGAAGAACTCTAAAACATTATCTGTTTGAGTGTCTGAATTTGTAATATCAACAACATCTGCGCGATGTGGAGAGATTACAGCAACGCAATCTTTTCTAGTGTTTGCAATAGAAATTAAGTGATTTGCTTTTGCCTGAGATTCAAACTTGTTAGGCATTCCTGGACCCATAATTAAATAATCTACTTCAACTTCATCTTTGTTTAAGAATAAGTTGTATCCAGTGAACAGATCACCTAAAGTTGCAGACATTCCATTGGCATCCGAATAGTCTGTACCACCACTTAAATTATAAGTTACGTTACCAAGTGCGCTAAAGGTCTTGTCTTGCACATCTCTGTTCCATAGACCCTCTGAGTTATTGTACTCAACAAATGCTGTTGAGAACCCTGTCGCAACTATTGGTTCATTTACATTCAATTCGTCGGAAGGATTATCGCCAACATAAACATAATTTGAATATACTGCTAGATAATTTTTCCACCAAATCTTTTGAGGAGAATTAATTGCAGAAACTGCATCAGTTGCTTTTGAAAGACCTAAATGCTTTTCAAGAAGATTGCCCTGAATTCCAGTAACAGTTCCAGTATCATCAACGATTACAACATGAATTTCATCACTCTTTCCATTTCTGTTTATTGCATACTGAGAAGTGCCTGGTTTTGGTGCAATTGAATTCCAGTAAATTGCAGTGTTGGAAAGTGATAGAGTTTGCTGATCATACCAATCTAATACTGGATTTGTTCCCGTATTGATTGTTGCTGATGTTGTAGCAATTCCTGCGCTAGTTACTAAATCTACAGTTAGATTACCACCACCAGTTGCTGCTCTAAATGATCTTAACTGGGATTTTGGTGCATATGTTACTTTTGTTTCTACACCAGCAGAAGAAACAACAGAAGTAACTTTTACTTCGACGGAACTTGAACCAACACCAGTAATAATACCCTTTAGATAACCGTTGAATAGTGAGGTTGTGCCCACTCCTGCTGAAGGAACATTAGTTAGTGTTGTTGTTACTGCCATACCAACACTTGCTTGGTTGGCAAAAGTAGTTCCTACTCTTAAAATTTGATCTGCTTTATCGTCAATTACACAAACTTTTAAATTGTTTGCCCAAGATCCTGGGTTCTTTGCTACGAAAATGTAATTAGCAATGTCATCGGCATAGTTTGCTTCATAATCATCAAAGTTTTTGATTTTTAGTGTTGGTTCACCTGCAGTAGAAACACCTGCAGAGTTACGAATTGCATTGGCGTTTACCAAACCGGCACCATCTACTCTTGCAACCTTTAAAACACCACCATATGATAGGAAAGAGGAACAACTCATCCAATACTCATATTGAGCATCTGTTGAAAGTGGTTTTCCAAAAACTTTAATTAGTTCATTTTCTGTGGTAATATCAATTGCTTCTTCAACTGGACCAAGTGCAAAAGGACCTGCAATTGCTCCAATGTTATCTAATACATTATCAGCTCTCCCTACAGTTAAATCAACCTCTCTGACTAGTACACCAGGAGATAATTGAGGAGTCGCCATGTTTTTCTCCGTAATCTCAGTTAACTAAAAATATTTATTAAAAACTTACTTTACGTTGAAGGAAACATGACGTGAACTTACCAATCCGGATAATGTGGATCCGAATCAGATTTCTTTGTATTTTTTTTACTTTCAATAATTCTCTTTATAGTACAATCTTTACACTCATATGAATATGAAGATGCAACTGGACCTCTATCTTTTCGTGTTCTATAAAACTCTCCCACTAAGTTTTTCATTTCTCCACACGTTCTACACTTTCTATCTGCTAATAATAAATGACCTAGTTTTATCTGTTTGTCTAATTCCATTAGGATAAGTATTCCCACATATATGCACGATCTCCATATTCGTCAGTAAACCAACGATCACCCTCATTATCTACAAAACTTGCATCATCTAAACCATCAGCAATAAATCCAAAGGGAGACATATCTTGTTCGATTTGATTTTTTTGTTCTTCATATAAACGTTTTCTAACGTCTTGATCCGTAAGTTCCTTAAAATAGTCTTGAGCAACTAACCAAGCATAAATTACAAGACACATTGCTAAGTCATCATTACAACCTTCTTCTGCCTCAAAAGAATTATGCTTTTGAATAAAAGTTGTTAACTCACTCATTATTTCATAATCTTTAAAGAGAAGTTTACTCTCTTCAATCATTGTTTTTAAGTTAAGACATCCTATCTTTTTAACAGTCTTAGACATCTTAACCCCAAGTTGAGTTTTCTTTCCAGAAAATCCTTGCCCAACTATTTGTCCCGCTCTTCCTCTCATAGAACACATAAGAAGATTATTATATTCTAAATCATAATGAATGATTGATGCTACCTGATCACCAACATCATTGACTTCGCATAAAATATATGCATTATTATAATTTTTTGCTACATCTACAACAATGCTTGGAAACAGCATTGGTTTAATTTCATTGTTTCTATATTTTGCAACTACTTGGTGTGGAAATGTTGTGATATCAATTACAGTGAATGCTGAATAATCGTTTCCTACGCCCCTAGCAACGTCTACAGTCATCAAGTAATCGTGATTGTCAATAGAGTCCTCATGAACGTCTAGACCACCGCTGCTGGTCTTTGGATGGTCATATACGAGAGATCTAAGTTTACTTGGTGCAATCAGAGTGTCTACAGATCCAAGAAATTCGCACTCAAACTCAACTTTGAACTGTTGCTCTGATGTGTTTGCAATCGTTTGCTTTTTCCATTCCTCATCTCTACCAGGAACTTCACTCCAATGAACATCAGTAAATACATATTCGTTCTTACCTTTCTCGGCATCATGCCACATTCGGTAGAAATGATTCATACCATGTGGAGTAGAAACTATAATAACCTTGGTCTGTTTACCAGAGGTAATCGTAGGATAAACAGACGCAAAGAATGAATCTGCAATGTGATTTGGAACGAATGCAAATTCGTCCAAGAATAGAATATTGAATGACATTCCTCGGACAGCAGATGCGGAGGTGGATGCTGCTAAAATCTTAGAACCATTCTCAAGTTCTAGAGAACCTTTGTTCCAAGAGATAATACCTTGTTGCATCCACTTCGGAAGATTCTCATAAGCAGTCTGAAGGCGGTCTAAGAGTTCTCTTGCCGTTGCTGCTTTGTTTGCAAGAATGCCAATATTTACATTATCGTTAAAAACTGCATAGTGTAGGAGAAAAGATACAACAGTGGTTGATTTGCCAGTTTGTCGTGGCATCTTGCAGATGTTAAATCTGTTATTATGAAAGTTATTGATTAACTTTTCTTGAAAATGATATGGTTTAAATGTTTGAAGACCATGATCCAGAGTTACAATCTTTACATAATTATTTGCAAAGTAAACTGGATCATCTTTACACTTAACAAATTCGAGAATTTGTTCTTGTGTAAATTCAATTGGAGTATTTGCTTTTTTGAGCAAAGGGTTGCCCAAATAAACATCATTTGACATAATGAATTAACCTCTACTTTTTAAGTATAAATTAGCACTTCCAACGTCTCCTCGCTGCTAATCCTCTTTCTCCTTTCCAACTTCTACTACGAGAGCAAAATGCTCTACGACGCTTTGCTGCTGCACTTCCTGGTTCTACATCTCCAGTTACTGGTGCTTGCAAATTTGATCCCGTAGCACGATTATATTTTTTTCTTCCTTTTTCAGTAAGACCTCCACCTCTACTTACAGGAAGTTTTTCTCCTCTACCTACAGACAGAGATGGTCCTTCTTCTTCCAACTCAACATCTTCTCCCATTGTTTTTACATAATTTTTACTAGGACCTGGTTTTGCAGAACTTCCTCCCTGAGGTCCACAAGCTTGAATGAGTGGTTCTCCAGATGTAAATTCTGATACTGAATGATAAACTACCTTTGATCCTGGATAAACCTTTTGAAGTTCATCATTAATCTCTTGACGAGAAGGAGTTTTAATTTGAGGGAAGAACATTCTTAAAGAATAATATTTTCCTCTCCACATTAATGTAACTGCAATTACATTTCCAGTTTGTGCTTGTAGTCTTGTTGCTTCATTTACTTGCGACTTGAATCCTTTGATTGGATCTGGTTGAATTAAATCAACTACTTCGGCAAAAGTATTTCCCTCAGCGTCTTCGATAGTTACATCTTCTGCTTTTACACAACGATTATATTTTTTACCAAAAAGTTTTTGAGTTCCTTTCTTTTTATATCCAGGCCAACACTTCATTTCATCCATAATTTTATCAACAAGTTTCTGTTCTTCCATTTCTCCACTTGTAACATAGTCTGCTGCAGTATCAATATAGTCTGCTGCTTTAGTGATTTTTGACTGAACCCATGCCTCTAAATTACCTTCACCTTTTCCAACTTTTGCTCGCAATCTTTTTACGGCATTTTCGATAGTTTGAAGTTCTCCGCGAACCATTGAATATTCTTCATCTTTTGATTCGGGTATAGTAGGCATAGTTATATTATAGTCTTTTTTTCCCGAAACCACTTCTGAAGGTAATGAAAACATATCCCAGTATTTTTGTCCATATTTACACTCATCTCTAGACTCAACTTTTTCGCATTTAGGACAATATCTTCCCGGATTTTCTCTAATTGGGCCATCCCATTCATAATTTAAAGTGGCATCTATGTTTTCTGATTTAGTTCCCCAGTTGTCAGCACCTACTTTGCGACATTTGACAAGTGCTCCTGATGCATATGCACTTGGCCAAACAGAATATCTTGACTTTACCTTGTGATAACAAGCATCTTTTTTACCACTACCTTTACCTGGTTTATCTTTTGCTTCCTGAACATCCATTTCTTCTTTCATTTTCTTTTTAGGCGAATCTGTGGAAACATAAGTTGGTTTTGCAGATCCCGTTTTCTGTTGCTGTCCAGGATCTGCTTCTTTTTTTCTTCTTGCTGCTGAACGTCTTTCTGTAGGAGTCATGCTTGCTCTTTTTGCAGAAGAAACACACTTAGGAACTCCTTCTCCTGGTTCGTCACTTGCACATGTACCACCAGTTACAACATTAACCCAACCAGATTTTCCATCCTTTGATTTTGATTTTCCAAACCAATCACGAAGACCTTCTTCTTTTACAATTTCTTCGTATGCAATTCTTTTTCTACTATGTTGTATTTCTCCCTTTTGTTTAGACATTAATTTTTTAGACCAAGCACCAACATTAATATCCTTTGGATTTTCGTCTGGTATTCTCTTTTTCGGATTATCATAAACATCAACATCTCCATCGGCGTCACGATCTACATATTGAACAGTAGCATGATGCACCAACTGTTTAAGATCGAGATTGGGATCCAACTGGTGTTGTTTTCCCTTTAAATGTGGTGTTTTGTGGGAGAATTTTGGATTCTTCATTCAACTGGTTTTGATTTAGTTTCTTCACCTTTTGCTCTTTTTTTCCTTCCCGCACAATGAGCGCGTTGAGAAAATCCTTTTGGATTTGAGCAGTCAATACTCTTTTTATATTTATTAGTCCAGTCTTCTTGAAACTGTTTAAACGTTTTCATGCAATTGTACCTTTTTTGAAAAAATTCTTTTTTCTAATTTCTAAAGGAGTTGGCATCGTATCAAGGATGATAGGCATCTTATCTTTTGTTCCGGGAACTGGAAAAGATTTAATTTTTCTTACTATTTGCTCTTGAAACTGTTTAAACGTTTTCATTTTCAGTTTGTTGTTTTAGAAGTTTTGCTAATTCTGCAGTAGATCCAACAAAAAGTGCATTATTAACTGTTGTGGGTCCTTTTTGTTTTTCTTCTTCAATATCCTTAAGTTTCTTTTGAAGATCCATTAATTTATCGGTTGCATCAGCGACATTTTTAATTAATTGACCTGCAACTTCATAAGCACGAGGCATCTCGCTTTCCTGAGCAAGTTCAAGAATTCCATTAATTGCTTCTTGACCTTTTTCAATGAGTGAATATAAATTACCTCTAGTATAATCATAATCTTTTTTTATATCATCAACAATTGTTGACATCTTTTCAATTTTATCAATAGCGGTTTCAGTATTATCTGTGGAAATAATTTCACCACTTACATTAAATGTTTCATTGAGTTTATCAAACTTTTTTGTCATTTTCATATCTATCAGAAAGTATTTCCACTAAATCCAAAATCATCACCCTCTTCAATTAATAAATCATCTGCAGCAGTAATTGACTTTACTTGAGATCCTGCTAAGTGTGGAGTTGTTGCTGTACCATCTTTACCTCTCTCAACGGTAAGAACGTTACCGGATTTTGATTGTACATAAACTTCTTCACCTTCAAAATCTAGATATGTGTTAATTGAAATAGAACTTGCATCATTTACAGTAATCAATGTATCATCTGCAGTTATGTCTTTTGATAAGTTAGTTAGAATAGTTCCTGTATAATTTTTAATTGCCCTTGGTTCGACTGAGTAAACAACTTCTCTAACTGGTGTTGAAGAAACATCTCCAGCAATATATCCAATAGAAGCTTTTTTGATAATATCTTTTGTTGCAGAGGAAACAGGTCCAAATATATAAGTTTTAGCACTAAATCTTAGAGTATATATTAGAACTCTTCTTGTATTGAAATCTCCTTCATAGTCATCTTGCATAGTAATATTCTCAAGAATTACAGGAATATCTCTCTTTTCATTGATAGTATCTACCAAATCAACTGTCATCGTATAAGCTGGTTGAAAAAATGGTAAAATTTGTTCTACAATTTGTAAAGCATCGTCATTTAACTTAGCCATTATACTAAGTTCAAATTGCATATTATAAGGAACTGGTAAATATACTTTTTTCGTTTCAGTACCGTCAGTAGCAGATTTTTTTATAAAAGTTTGCGTTGTTGTTGATTTTCTAGTTGAGTCATATGTCAAACCCGTAAATTCAAATGACATCCTTGGAAGTGTCATCTGAACGGGTTTATTTAAATTGGGTGATTGATTTATTCTTGCAAGAAACTTTTGAGTTGGACCATATGCAAGAGGTACTTTAATAACACTGACAGTTTCATTGTCATTATTGGTGTGTTTAATACTAATATTATTAAAAAGAGAACCAAATGAAATTACAGTTCTTCTTAAAATTTCGTGATAAAAATATTCAAACATGTCGATAACTTATATTATTACTATTTAACAGAATTATAGAAAGTATTTATAAAAAAAATTATGGCATCCCAAATGGATTTGTCTCACTAAAATCTATTATATTATCTGCCTCTTGTTCTATTTCGTCGTTCGAAGAATATTTGCCTTCAACTGGAGGTATGCTTATGGATTTTAAATAATGCACTGCACTTGACGCGGATCCTACAACACTTTCCCCAAGTATAAATTCTCCATCAATTTTTGATACTTGCAATACATTTGTATTAGAATTCCAAGATCTAACTCTAGCAGTTACTCCACTTTGAGAACCTGTAACTATTTCATTGAAAACAAAATTTCCCGACGAATTTAGATTCGGGTTTCCTATAGTAATAGTTGGTGCTTGAGTATATCCTAAACCACTATTAGTTAAATAAATTGCAGTAATTGATCCTCCTGCAGATACCACTGCTGTTGCTGCAGCTGACACTGTGGATATTCCTGTAAATGTTATCGTAGGTGGGAGTATGTAACCAGATCCGGAATTAGTTATAGATACAATACCAACAACTCCATTACCTATTGATGAGATTCCTGTGGCACCGCTTCCTCCACCACCAATAAATCTTACCTGAGGTGCTGTTGTATAACCGTATCCTGAATTGATAATATCTACACTTTGAACAGATTTTGATTGCCCTGCTAGGTTTTGGTTGCAAACAACAATTCCTCCTATCAATTCTGCTATTGCAGATGCAGTTTTTCCTCCGGACGGTGCGGAGGAGATGCCTACAGTTGGAGTGCTTGTATAACCACCACCACGATTTGTGATCGTAATATATCTAACTCCACCACCAACTACCGTCGCAGTTGCAGTTGCTGTTATAGCAATACCTGCCATAATTAGGTTTGTAATATTACCAACAGGCGCTTCTTCAGTATTAGATTCTTCTCCTGAAATGAGATTATCTATTTCATTAATACTTGTATCAATAACTTCATCTTCATATCTGAACAATTCACATTTCAATTGGTAAGTATATAAACCTTGCAATTGATAAAAGGGTTTTTCGTGTTCAACAAATTTAATTTCAAATAATCTATTACCTAAAGGAAAATAAATTAAATCACCCTCCTTTGGTCTTGATGATAATTTAATATTTATTTGGTTTTTGATAAGAGGTGAAATATAATTTTTAAATCTTTCTCTAGATATAATCAAATTAATTTCGTTTAGAGACTGAATTCCAAACTTTGAAAGAATAGTTGTATTATCACCATATCCCTCATAGTTGTCTATGTAAGCTTCTATTGGATATGCATTATTAAATTCAGATTCTATAACTTCTCTAATGACAGTTTTTTCAGTAATAAAACTTCTTGGAATATAGTGAACGTCAATTCCATACATTCTAAGTTGTTCATTAATCAAATCTTGTATAAGACCTTGCTCTGACTTAGATCCTTGAAGAAAAAATGGGTTTAACATATTTTATCCTATCATATCTAATGGTGGGAGTTCATATGTATTAGACATTTTTTCCATTAAAATATCAATTTCTCTTTGGGCATCATCATACATTTGTCTTCCATTCAACTCGACTCCACCTGGGAGTTTGACTCCAGTAAATTTCATCATATTTTGACCCCACTGCCTCTTAATTAATGAGGTTAGGTATGGTTTTAAAAATGAATCATTCCAAACTCTTGAATAATCATTGGGATCAAGAGTTGAATAACAATCAATAATAAAAAATTGATCTTCTCTTACGGAACTCCAATCTATATCCAAATATAATCTATCTTGCCTTTTATTGAATCTTATTTGTTTTTGTGTATTGAGGAGAAAATCTAGATCTTCTAGATATGTTTTAACCATTGCATAACTTAAAAGTTCAGTTGTGCCCCAATAGTAAATATCGTTTAAAAATAGTTGATACTTTACGCTAAACATATTGTGCGTAATAGTATTTGCTCCATCAAATGTAAAAATTTTATTTACTCCAATAATATTTGGTGGCATTTGCAGATAGTTACTATTTTCATAGAAACTAAAAGTAGTTGCTGTTCCTACTATATTTGCTGTTGCTGAGGTACTTGCGATACCGACTGAACTAGATGCATTGCTTGCAGTTCCTGCTCTTCCTCTATCAATGTCTGCCTTCGTTACTTTATACTTATAAAAAGTCGAATATACACCATCAAAGTGTCTTTCTTGGAAAAACTGAACGGCATCATCTACTAAATCTTCAATTTGTTCATCAGCAACATTAATTTCTAGAACTGGTGCTCCCAGTTTTCTTTTGCAATAATCAATTAATTCTTGCCTAGTAGATGGTTGTGCCATTTATGTACTTAACCCCTTAAGGTATTTAGGAAATAGTATTTAAACACATTAAAGTTTGGATACAACTTCCTGTTGCTTCAAATATAATTTAATATAAGATTTTGCATAGTTCTTTAAAATTTGAACATCATCGATACTATCAATATCTCTGGCAATTTTCTCATATTCAAACATTTTATTAATATTTTCTAAAATAATTTTATTCGGGTCCATTAACTAAACTCCGTAGTAAATTTTTAATTTCATCCAAATCATTTTTCATTCCACTAACGTCACTTTCTAATTGTTTTACCCTATTGATTTCTTTTTCTTTTATTTTTTTTAGTCTTTGATAATTATTATATTCGTCCATATCTAAATTCAAAATAGCTTTGGTTTTATTATCTCTAATTAAATTAGAGTGTCCTTCAACTTTAAGATAATCCATATCATGCAAGAGAAATAACTCTCAGATCTTTCAATCTTGGTGGGAATGCCTGATTAGTGCCGGCACCAATTAGTTTTATACTAAAATATCTAAACTCTGGTAAATTTGCTATTGTAAATTCATAATCCCTGAAATCTAATTCAGAACTCTCAAATTTCATAATATCACTTTTTGGAGTTTTTTCATCTGGTGTTCCATCACCACCAGCAAAGAATTCGTCGGGATCCGTAGCTTGATTGGAATATCCGGGGAAAGGATAATAAATTGATTGATCATTTGGATCTTTTTTAATTGAATATAGGCATCTTAAATCACTATATTGGTTGACGTATGCTGCAACCATTACTTTTAATGACGTTGCAGGTATTTCTAATTGAATAGTATTTGTTGCGTATACAAATGATGATGGGTCTTTATCAAGTGTTGCAACCCTTTCATCTTTATCATAATCTACAATAGGATTGTTAATTCTATTTGTAACAAAAATCATAGATGCTCTATCCAAATCTACCACAGGAGATAGGTATGGATCTGTAGTTTCTAAGAATAAATTCACTGTTAATGATTTTTTTCCGGGAAGATCTGCTAGTCTTTCGTCTTCATTAACCTTTGAGCACACTATTCTTGGAGAATCAAAATAATTATTTCTATCCAACTCCATATTATCAAATCCTTGATCTTCAAATGAATATTCAAATCCATCAATACTGGTTCCTGCAATAGTTCTTACTCTTGCAGTGATATCAGTACCATTTAAAATCATAGTTTGAATATTTGGTTTTGCCATTTCAAATTGTATATTTTGAGTGGCGTTAACAAACATACCTCCGGTTGATTTAGTTTCATTTATACGTAGAAGTGGGAAAGATGTTCCTACACTTCTATCAACTTGTCCATATGGTAATAATAAAGTTTTTCCTGCTGAACTCATGTTAACTTTTATAGTATAATAATCAAAATCGCTTGCATCTTTTACCAATGCATCTTGCAAAGTATGAGTAGTATTAATTCTTCTGAGAGATATTCCATTTAATTCATACTTATAAACTTGAGTTCCTTGAGAATATGAGAATGCGAGAGTTTGATCAATACCTCTTGTTACACCAGTTAAAGTATTTTCAGTAACTCCTTGATACGCAAGAATTTCGTTACCAATCAAAACATATCCCGGATTTGTGCTACTAACTCCAACATTCTCAAAAGTTGAGAAGTTTGTAGTCCCTGTTACTAATAAATCTCCAGTAGAATTTTGATCATAGTCTGATGTTAATTTTATTGGTTTAATATCAGGCAATACATTTGATATTTTTACCACGTTTTCTTCATCATGCATTCCATGATTTCTATGATTTACTCTGATATGCAAACCATCAGTTCTTGTTTCTATTGCGCCATCACTTATCAAAACTCCTCCACCAATATTTGAATTGATGTCAGTTCTTACACCTGCACTAGTAATGTATTGCATAGTTTTTCCAGCGCCAGACACAAATTGTCCCTGAACATTGTCCAAAACTAATTCATTTACTCCAGATAAATTAGACACAGATAAGAGTAAATTAGTTCCTGTATTTTCAACTCCAAGTTCAGAAACTGTTAATACTTCTCCTATGGTAAAACCAGTTCCTCCATTAGATATTGTCGCAGCAACTGCGACTCCATTTTCAATGGTAATATTTGCTGTTGCATTCTTTCCAGAACCATTAATACTCGTTACGGCAACTCCAGTATATGTTAATCCTCCCGCAGATGGAGTATATCCAATTCCGGAATTAATAATTGTCAAATTTCCTGAAGCAGATCCTGCGGAGAAAACGTAATTGCCACTAGCGTTACTACCTTGCTGTACAATTGTATTGCCAAGTTTTAAATTTGAATCTTGTATCGTTGTTCCTAAACCAACTCTAATTATATTTGACTCAAAATCAAGAGGATTTGGAACTAATGTTGCTACTTGTTTATTACCCAAACTTAGTTCTGGGTTGTAAAAATTAAAATCACCTGCCTGTGAAGTAAAATCTGCTCTATACAAAGTAAACTTCAAATCTTCATATGGACTTTCATTCCATGTAGAAGCATTTTGTGATTTAAATAATCCACCACTCAATGGTTGTTTTGTAACTAATATTTGTTTTGATTCTGGTCCAGAAAGAGTTGTTACATCAACCTCTCCTAGTCTTGAGACCCAAACATTATAAGTTGGGATATTCGACATCAATACTAAAGCATGAAATTTTCTTCCAACCAGGTATACTGGAGATGGGAATGTTATTCTTGTTGGAATTGACGCATCTTCAGAAATGTTAATATCTTTAGGATCTACAACAATCTCACTAAATGGATACACTCTTGGTGTAGGAAGTCCCATTTCCATTGGTCTAAGTTGAACCGTTATCGGTAAGACCGCATCCTTTGATAAGAAATATAAATCTACAGACGTAATAAAAGCACCAGTTTCATTTTCAATATAAAATGATTGTGCTAATGGATCTATAACCTTCATTTGATTGGTCTCTTTTTATTTTATTTATTTTGTTTGAGTGTATCTATTTCTTGCTTAAGTTCTTTCACAGCCTCTATTAAAATTGGTATCAATTGAATATAATCAACTGTCAAATATCCATCATTTCCCATTTTTACTATCTCAGGAAATTCTTTTTGAACCTCCTGAGCAATTACTCCATATTCGTATCCACTTTGACCAGTTAATTCTGTCATTTTTTCATTCCATTCATAGTATTTTCCATTTATATTAGATAATCTAGACAAATAACTCATATTACAATTGACTCAAAATTTGTAATGCACTATTTATTGTAGTAATATTTTTCTTCAATCTAATATCACTCATCTTGCTACCACCACCGCCTCCAGATGGAGCAGGACTTCTTGGTGCCGGTGGTGGTGCTGGCGATGGTCTTGGTGCCGGTGGTGGAGATGCAGGTGCTCTTGCTGGTGCTGGTGGTGGTGGTGGCGATGGACGTGCAACTGATGCTCCGGGCGTACCCATCGGTGGTGGTGGAGGAGATCCCATTGGTGCAGGTGCTGGAGATCCCATTGGTGCAGGTGCTGGAGATCCCATTGGTGCAGGTGCTGGAGATCCCATTGGTGCAGGTGCTGGAGATCCCATTGGTGCAGGTGATCCCATAGTTCCGCTACCAGTTCTTGAACCTTCTTGAACAACTGCTCCCATCGGCGCTTGTCCCATTGTAGATGCTGTTGGAGGTAAAGAAACTTTTTGTCCGTTTACTATATTACCAGTAGAAATTTGAGTACCAGTTTTACCTGAATATGCACTTTTATTATATAAATCAGCAACTTTATTTTGCTCCTTTTTCGACATGTCGGCATCAATTTTTTTAATAAGACTTTTTGGTAAATCTGCAGCTTTTGCAAGTTGCTTTAATCTGTTTGCTCCACCATCAAATAGTTTTGGTTTTCCGTAATTATAATAAATATTTGTTTTTGGATTTGGGGTTACAGTGCCGCCGCCACCGCCGCCACCGCCGCCACCGCCGCCGCCGCCGCCGCCGCCACCGCCACCGCCGCCGCCGCCATCAAATCCGCCACCGCCGTCGTCATCAAATCCGCCGCCACCACCACGAGGTGGTGGTGGATCTCCGACATTATATGATGGAGTATCGACACCAGGTGCCAATACAATAACCTCTGTTGGAGGTAATTCAAGTCTTACTGGTCGAGTAACAATAAGATTTTCTTGGACGGTATTGACTTTTCCTTCAGCAACAAATTTTTCTTCAGCACTAGTAGTAAATGTCCCATAAACAAGAGAATTTGCACTACTGCTGGTAACTCTAAACATTTTTGTCCCACATTCAAATCTGGGATTTACATCCACGTTTCCATCAGGAACAAAAAATGATCCAATTAAAACTCCAGTTTGATCTGTTATTAATCTAATTTGGGTAATTGTAGCCTGTGCTTTACTAGATTGACCTCTCAGTTTCATTCCAGTTGAAATGTAACCACTAAATTGTCCTTGAGGTTGATTTGAAAGACTATATGTATCTACATTTAATATTGATGAAGTTGAAGAATAAAACTCGGGAATATTTGTTGTTGGTGTATATGGATTAACTGTAAAAATGTCAGAAGGTGCATCATATGAACCATATTTGTGATTTGATTTTGCAACCCGAAATGTAATTTTGGCAGATGTTGATGTTGGATTATCAAAAGAACCTATAACAGTTTCTCCAACTTGAAAGACCCCACTATTCATTGTAATTTCAATGAGTTTGGGTATGGAAAAACGATTTACGTCAACACCACCAAAGAAAGAATAAACTCTAGTTAAAGGTCTTAATCTTTTGCAGGTAAATTCAATGTTTCTAGACCTCATGTAAGGCAATATTTTTGTTGCCAATACCTGATCACCAAAAGATATTGTTTTTCCAGTCTTGGTGCCTTTAGTTGGTGGGAGCATTGAAGTCATAAACTTTAATTATTAAAATTAATATTAATTAATCTATCTAATGCACTATTTATAAGTACAATATTCTGTTTTAGTTGAACATCACTTCTCTTACCAATACTTCCTCCCATTGATGCAGGAGTTGGTTTTGGTGTTGTACTCATTGTTCCTTGGTTTCCAGAACTCTTACTTGTTGGTTTTGGTAGAATGTTTGGCGTATTCTTGGTCGCTGGTTTACCGTTAACAACGTGCCCAACAGGGACAGTTATACCATTTTTGGATATTTTTTGATCAATTTGATACGAACCGTGTGCAATAAAGTCTGCCGGTAACTGACTTGGTTTGTACCAACCTGCTGCAGGTTTCCAACTATTTGGTATTTTGGATCCGTTTCCACCACCATAAACCATAGGGACACCTTTATTTCCATCTCCTGCACCACTATGAACTCTAATCAAATAATCTGGAGATGTTGGTTTTTTAGGTACAACTTTATCTTTACCTTTCTTAGGACCAGTTCCTTTTCCTTTTTCAGGTCTTGGTTTTGATGGTGGCGGAGTTGTTTTAGTTGGTGGAACTTTATCAACTTTTATGGGATTATTTGACGGTTGTTGAGACCCCATTGGAGTTTTTACTGGTTTTTCAGGTCTTGGTTTTGTTGTTTGGGTAGTGGGAGGAACCCAAGAATTTTCATGCTGATTCCAAGTTACTGGTGCAAATCCTGTTTGTGGATCAGACTTAGTTACCTTTGTTTGTTCATCAGTTTCTACATAAGCTTGTTCGATGTCAATTGTATTTGCTCTTAATCTAACCTGATCTACCCAAATATCAGATGATGGGAATAGTTGGATGGTTCCAGTATAAAAATCTTCCGAATATGGATTTACGTTGACAGCTCTTGTTGAATATGGTTGGTTAACATAACTAACTTCCTGATAGTTTAGAGTAACTAACTGACCTGTTCTTCTAACATTAGAACCAATTAATGAGGTATCTGTTCTAGCATCAGATCTAGTATTTACAGAAGCTCCAATTCCTATTAAAGAATTTGTTCCAAGTAGCAAATCAAGAGATGTTGTATAGTGAGTTGGTCTTAATTCAGAATTTTGAATATCGATACAATTTTTTACAGTTGTAGATTTATCTTGAGAAATTGTTGTTGAAAAATTATCTACAAAAATACCAGATTTAAATCTACTTATTCCATTTTCATCAACAATTGACATGCTTTCCGCATCAGCTTCAAGCATTGAAAGAGATGTGTAATACTCTAATTTTTCTATCCTATCTTCAAGTTCACCAATGTCTGCCATTGTATATCTTCTATGCTCTTTGAGTTCTACCTCAGCATCATTAACATTATACAGGTAAGGTGGTAAGTAAACAGTTGCAACTTCTAGAGCATCTTCATTTATAATTGGTGGTTGTGGACTTTCTGCAGCAATTCCAAGTTTTAACTGGAATGTTCCATTTTTGTTTAATAAAATTTTATCAATTCTGGGAAGGTAGAATGAATACGTAAGAACAAGAGATTCATCTGAGGCTAAAATATTTGGAGATGAATTTCCTTGCCTATCAAAAGTTCTTGCCAAAAATTCAAAAGGAGATCTGATATTCTCTGCAGGAGAAATTGGAGAAACTCTTGGTCTTATATCAATAATATCAGTTAATCTTGTTAAACCATCGACAGTATCAATATCTGCATAATCAAATTGATTATATGAACTTGCTGTAGTTAAATCTCCAGTATCTGATGTAGAAAATTCCGCAGATTCGAATACAATTTTTAATTTTTTAGTTGGTTCTTTTGTTTTAACATCTCTTACTATTTTTGAATAATCGTAAATTGTTGAATTTTGATTTGGATCTAACCTAAATTGCGAACTAATATTTCTATCTCCTACATCTAATATAGAGATTGATGCCGTAATTTTAGAATCTACAAACCGTATCTTTTCTCCTTCTTCAAAAGTACTTGAATTGACATAAGCAAATCCAATCTTTAAGTCATTCAGTTTTTCTACATAAATTCCAATTGCTTTACTTTTCTCGCCAATAAATTCTTCTCCAATTAGAAGATCTCCAACTTTATTTGTTGGACCATTTAAGTCTGTTAAAATGATACTTGGCAAATCTGGATTGTTTGTGTCATTAGATTCTATAATTGCATGAACCTTTGTTACATCTGGTTGAAGTAAACAGATTTCTTCATCTTGAACTCTAGTTCCATATGGATAATTTCCATAAATAAGTCCATCATTTAGAGTTGTTCCTCCAATTCCAGAAGAAGCAAATTTTGACTTATCGATTATAATTACTTTTGCTTTATTTCTATTTTTAATTTTCGATTTTATATTGAGTTTTCTTAAAGTTGCGATTAACTTGGCATTGCCACTTCCGGATAATCCTTTTATTGATATTGATCTAGAACCATTAGTAAATGTAAATTTTTCATCTGATAAGACCTCAGTACCCCCATCTTGCCTTATTAATGCATATCTTTCTTCATCGTATGGTAAAAATGTTTCGTCTGCATTTGCCACAATTTCTGAAATTTGATTTCCAGAAATTACAACATCAAATTGTTTTCTTATAGACAGATTTGATTCGGATAAATTTACTTCTTTTACATTTGATTTTGGTAAAGGAGTATATAATGTATTGTCCCTAGATGGACGTAAGAGTGTTTTTAAAATAGTAAAATTAGTTGGAGATAATGTAGTTGCTGGAAGAGCACCGTCACAAATACCCGGAACTGTAGTTATGCCACTTATTGTTAGGGTTTTTTCGGATACTGTTTCAATTTTTGCAAAGGTGTTAATTGTTAATCCTGGTCTTGAAAAAGAAACTAAATTTCCTACTGTTGCTATTCCTACAAAAAATTCCTCAGTAGAAGTAACAGAGCATATACCAGATGTAGATACACCACTAATAGTAATTTGCGATAATAGAGTTGCCGGTTTCTGAATAGTATCTCCGGAAAAAATGTACGAAGATCCAACAGATCCATACAGAGATTTTACATCATCTGTTGAATAAATACGAAGTTTTTTTACAGTTCTTGTATTTTCTATGCCGTCAAAAATTAATTTTTCACCTAAAGAAAATCTTCCTTTTACATTGTAAATAGTCAGTTCTTTACTGTCAGTTACTGCATACCTAAGAAATCCAGTTGCTCCACTAGCTTTTCCTCTTACATGAGTTGGGATAGTTAGTGTAACATTTTCATTTAAAGTAATTATTGTATATGTTTGTATATCATATAATGAAATATCCCATTGATTTTCATTTTGGTTGGATAATGCATATGAACCAGATTCTAAAGCAAAATCATAAACTCTTGCCAATCCAATTTCATTGCCGGGTGCTACCGTTGAAGATGCACCAACTCTCGAATCTCTCAAACTAACATAATAACTTGTATTAATTCCAATAATTGGAGATCCATAAACTCTGTTAAGAGTGAATGACGGTCCAGTGTAATAATTTACACTTTGATCTTCTAGAGTTTTTGTTGCTCTTGGTTTTTGAAAATCAAAAAATGTTGGACCTATTGTTTCAATTTCAAATCCTCTAACATATGCTTTAAGTGGAGAAATATTATATGTTCCTAATTCTTCAATTGGTTGATTGTTATCGTATGTTAGTTGATTTTCAGTAAAAATTCCATCATTACCTTTTAAATCATTTAAAGTTTCTTGCGGGATTACTATCGGAGCATTTACGTAGTAGTCCCCAGATTCATCATATGTTCTTCTAGCAAGTTCTTGTGCAAGAATATTATATTGTGGTTTATTTGTAATATTACTAAGTTTTCCTTCTTTAACTTCTAGTAAAGATATAAAATTATCTAAATCAGTTGAATCTAAAGGAAGTTTTTCTAGTTTTGTAAATACACTAAATCTATCTGCTCCAGGAGCGGCATAGTTTGAAAATCCCTGTGCATTGTCATTTAGAGTTTCATCATCGTAGGAATCAATAATATCTTCAAATATTCTCAAACCAACTTTATAACTTGGTTTGTTTGAATATGGTTCTAGATATAAGATACTAGTTGGTACTTGTACAAAAAATCCTCTAATAAAATAAATACCTTCTTCAAGATAAACTGCAGAACCTATGGATGTGCAATTTTGAGATGCTGTTGTTGCAAAACCCTGTCCTTTTTTAATTTCGATTTCTCTGGGATCATCATCATCGATTGTTTTCGGATCAGTTACCAGTAAATCTTCATCAAATAATAAATTTTCGCTATTTAAAAATCTAGTTTCTGAATTGTCTCTAGTATCTGGACTTAGATATTTAACAAATAATGTAGTGTTTTCTACCCCATTACCTGCTACTAAAAACTCTTCAAGAATTGCAGTTACGCCACTTACTTGTCCCTTTATTTTTAGTCCACGCAAATTTGACAAATAATATGAAGATGGGAGACCTTGATAATTATTCTCTAAAATTACCGAATTTAAATCATTTTTATAAATTAAATTTCCCGGGATAACTACAGAACCCTCTTTGAAAGTATGACTTCCAAATTGCTCAATCTGATTTTGCAGAATTGATTGTAAAGTTGTAAGTTCTCTTGCTTGAACTGGATATCCGGGTTTGAATAATACTTTGAAATAATTTTTATCTATATCAAAGTCATCAAAATACGGAGATACGTTAAGATTAGTTTCCTGTGGCATAATTTTTTAAAACTGCAAAATAACTTTAATATCTTCCCTTTGATTAATAGACCTGGTTATCGGTGGTCTATTATCAACATATATTATGTTTCCTGAATATTTTTTTACCTCTGGATTAGATACGCCATTTGTAAAAGTTTGACCAAGATAGTATGTCCTATTATTTATTGAGGTAGAAATCCCATTAAATGTTGTTTCAATACCAAGAGTGGCGCTTCCTCCAGTTATAATTAGAGAACCACCTGTTTTTGGTGATGAAGTAAATCTATTTAAATTAAATCCATAAATTGGTGATGTATTTTGAGATCCATCTGTATTAAATCCAACTAAAGATTTGTCTTGCCAATATTTTAAAACTCCTGTTGTTGCATCATAAGAAACAACTCTACCAACTGCGGTAGATCCAATCCCAATTGTTTGTGTAATGGTAGAATCTGCTACAAAAGATGTTGTACTGTAACCAATACCTGTCAGTTTAAGTGCATAGACTGCACTTGCTTTTTCCAACTCTAGTACTGCTTCCGATTCAAAAGATTGTGGATTTTCTACAATACCAATTCTTGCAATTTGATTTCCTGTGATAAAATCTGCATTTTGAACGTCATTTTCAATTCTAGAATACATTAGCACATTATATGCACCAAGTTCTCTATAAATATCAGACCCGTGGCCACCTTGCGGTGGGATTATGACATCAAAAATTGGTCTTGTTGTTCCTGTAGGAACTCCACCTGATAATAAATCAACACTACCATAAGTATAATTAGATCCTCCATTTGATATAGTTATACTTTCAACTTTAGAATCTCCGTCAATTACAATAGTGGCTTTAGCACCATATCCATCTCCATGAATGGGAACATTTGAGTATGTTCTATTCGCAGTTCCTAAACCAACGCCTCTGTTTTTGATCGTTATGATTTTAAGTTGACCACTAGTTTTAGCATTATCTCTAACCGCAGAGTTTTCAGAACCTGTTTCCCAGTCTTTAGGAACTGGCATAAAATTAGTAGAGTCGAATTTGACAATATCATTAGGTTTGATTGTATAAAGATATTTCCATATATACCCATCTCCACTATCTCCAGCAATTCTTGGTTCTAAATCAGTGAATGATGGTTGATCTAGTGATGGTTTTCCCACTGGATTTTCGGGATCAGTACCATTATATAAACAAATATAAACTCTATAATCTTCATTTATTATATAAAAATTTGCATTATATAAATGTGTTGCTTCTGAAGGTTTTGATGGGTTTGATCTACTAATATCATGTCGATACATATCATAAGTAGTTCCTGAGGTCCAAAGATTTTTCTTTACGACCTGTCGAATATCACCTGCATTGAATTTTTTCAATGCAATCATAGTGTCCCAATAATCATTTTCTTGATCAAAACTATCTTTTGGTGCCGGTGGTGATACATTCCAATTTGCATCATAATCAGATGAGTTAGGTAGTCCGACAAAAGCGTAATATGAATTTATATCTGAAGTTGCTGCAGATACAAAATTCTTTGCATTTAAAATTCTAAGTTGGTCCGTTATGATTGCAGCCATTTTATCTTTTTTGTGTATTTATCAGAGGAATGCGTTAGGAAAGATTACAATTGTGCTTCCCATAGCAGTATTAACATTTGACTGATAGAATAGTGTATTTGGTGCATTAAACGGAACATTAAAAGTAATAATTGAATTTGTAGATCCATTCCCAATTACACCATTATCATATTGAGTGCTGGAAAATCCAGTTCTAATATAAAATCCTTCTCCAGTTCCGCAATTGTTTATAAATTGATAGGATTGACCTCTTAACAAATAAAGTATAGGATCGGGAGATGCTTCAGTAAGTCCAATACCAGATAAAATAAAATTATGAGGCGATCCAGTTCCAGTGACAACCCACCTTCCACTTATTGCATTTGAAATATCTCCATAATAAGTTACAATACCACTAGAGGAGGTTACTACTCCACTATTTACTACAATGTTAGAAACTCCAGATACTGTAAACCCATTTTGTATGGTTACATTTCCAGATAATGTAGAAACACCAGAAACTGAAAGTTGTTTTGCAAATAAAGTTTCTCCAGTTACGGTTGTTATACCTGCAAAAGTAGAAACTCCTACAACTAAAGTGTCTCCAATAACATGAAGTTTAGACGTTGGTAACGTAGTTCCTAATCCCACACTAGAATTGGAAGTGACTACAAATACTTTACTATCATCTTTAACGCCAAAGGCAAATGATGCTCCACTTTGAACGCTAGTATTTAAAGTAGTTCTTCCGAGACCAATTGTTCCGGAAACATAACCAAAAGTAAATCCTACTCCTGTTTGAATATCAACATTTAAAGTTGTTGTTCCAATACCAACAGTATCAACTCCAATAGAAATAACTGTAGTGCCAACAGAAACGATAGTTGACAATCCAATTACCTCATAACCAACAACAATACCTGAAGTGTTAATACCCGTTATGATGTTTGTGGAAACACCAACTGTACCTGCAGTTGAAACAACGGAAACAAATGCTGTTCCAATAGAAACAACAGTAGTGCCAGTAGCTACAATAGTAGATAAACCAGTTACCTCATGTCCAATGACAATGCCAGTAGTATTAATACCCGTTATGATGTTTGTGGAAACACCGACTGTACCGCCAGATGAAACGGTGGTTATAAAATCTCTAGGTCCTACTTGCAATCTTTGAATTGGATTTTCTGTAGAAATACCAACAGAACCTAAAGTTTGAATAATATTATTGTTATAAGTTGATACTCCAGAAACATTAAGTTGCTTTGAAAATAAAGTTTCTCCAGTTACGGTTGTTATACCTGCAAAAGTGGAAACACCAGATACTGATAAGTTATTTAATGTGGAAATTCCTGAAGCAAGAAAATTTGCAGTAGATGTTAATTCAGAAACATTAATATTAGTTGAATTAATAGTGGATAATGTTAATGTTGTTCCTATACCAACATTGGACATATCAGCCCTAGCTAATTCAAAACCTCCTGCGGTAGATCCATCATGAACCCTAATAGTTTTTGATTCACTATTGATAGATATTTCACCATCAGCGCCAGTAAATCCTGCGTTCTGGTCTTTTGTTCCTCTTCTAAATTGTACTTGTGTAGGCATCTTTCTTAATCTTTTTTACTATTTATGATAAAGTACCGTAGTCTACTGGATAAATTTGTCCAGCAGGTTCGTATAAACAATCAAATATCATATCGGTAGGAATTCCAAAAGCATCAATTGTTGGAGAGAGTCCTCCATAATTGCCAGTTGGAATAGTAATAGTATGTATTCCAATTACTTTGTCTGCTCTTAAGGCTCCTGAGATTTTAGTACTAATTGATTTTGTATATGCAGAACCTACCTGCAAACTATAATGAGCGCGTGAAGTTTTAATGCCAACAGATCCACCTGCTCCAACGACAAAAGGTGTTATTCCTGGATTTGTATTATCGTCAACTACAAAGGCATTTCCATTTCCAGCGACAGATATTGTTGAAATTCCCGAAGAATAAAATCCTTGTAAAATGGAACTTCCAGAAACTGTTAATGATCCTATTGATGCTATATTGGATGTTACTATACCAGAATTTACTTGTCCAAAAAATGTAGTAGCAGTTACTATGCCAAGAATATTTAAATTCTTTTGGATTTCTAAATTTTCTGTTAAAGTTACATTATTTAAAAATCTTGAAATATTTTCTACTAATAACGATCCATTTACAATCAAAGAAGTCGAACCTTTTCCTACAATAACTCCACCTGTTGGAGCGGAAAATCCTAAAGACGTTATTCCAGAAACATTTAATGTATCAAAATCGTTAGGATCTGATTTTATTGCATTTTCAATTGTAGATAATGTAATATTATCTAACGATAAAATATTTTTAAGTTCTCTTCCAGAACTGATTACCTGGTCAGTTCCGATGTAATACGCAGATGAAGTAACAATTCCTGCAGAATAAACATTACCTTCAAGATTTGATAATAGTTTGAATGCGGTTATTATACCACTAACATAAACATTTCCATCAATATCTAATCTTTCTCTAGGAATTGTAGACCCAATACCAACTTTATATGAACTGGAATCGATGGAAATTACTGTCTTTCCAAAACCTACTAATATATTAGAACCATCTCCTAAAGAATTGTAAATTTCATCAAAATTGGAATTAATTTTGATGGCACCAACTCTTAAAGTATCGCCAGTGCCATCATTAGCAACAGACCCTGTATTAATACCCAATTTAGACATTTTCTGCTAAGTATTCATTTACAATGAGTATTTATGAGGCATAATTTTTATATCTGAGTGGATTTTTTCTAATCACTATTGCTGATGTTGATAACCCACTTACTCCACCTAAAGTATATGAATTAAATGAAGTTGAATTTTGTATTCTACTACCAATAATTTTGCCCCAACTATATGTTCCATAATTAATTGGAGTTGATACTGGAGAAAATGTAGTTACACTATCAAAAGTAAAATCTGTGGTATCAAATGTGGTTGCTTCAGAATCAAAAGTACCTGTTATATTTTCATCCATGAAGTGCTGATTATAATCATAACCATTTAAATTAGATACGTTTGTTGTAATTCTAGTTACATAGGTGAGACCTATGCCAGTTATAATTCTTCGTATCACACTTGAAGATGAAACTTCAAAAATGTTATCAATACATTCTGTTCCCACTCCAATGATACTATTATCAGAATATAGTGTAGTTATCCCAAAACCAATGTTTGAATTCTTAACAACAAAATAATCGCCAATTTGGATACTTGGGACAGTGATTGCAGATCCCACAATAGATGGTTGTCTTAAATATGAATCTGCTGGGATAAAGAGATCTAGAGTAATTCCCGTAGATCCAACTCCAACATTTGTTTTACCTGAACCAACAATATAACCAAAATCTCCAGTGTAAGTTGCATTAACAAATGGTTCTTTTTTAAATGTTGGTGGTTCTATTAAAACACTAGGAGAAACACTATATCCTATTCCAGAAGAAATGACTGCAATTGAAGAAATAGTACCTCCCGCAGATACTGTAGCACTTGCAGTAACAACTGTTGCAGTACCAAACCCAACTGGATTTGAAATAGAAACAGTTGGAGAAGTTGTGTACCCAACACCACCATCAGTAACTAAGATTGATGCTATTCCACCACTAGGAGCAAGAATTGCAGTTGCTGATGCAGATACGACCGAATCTTGTGATAAAATTTCAATATTGGATACATATAAATTTGAAGTATTTTCTGTTTGATTGTCAAAGAAAGTTTTTACACTTTCTACATATATGACAGTTGATCCAACACCAACACTTTTGATTATATTTGATGATGGATAAATGAGAGGTTCATTTATTGTTCTATCTTTAGTTACTGATTTTCCATCAATAATTACGTCTTCAGTCTGTTTACACCAGTTTATAGGTCTCTTTAGATTTTCATTTAGAGTTATTCCTGGACCAGAGTAATTGTTAGTATTGAGAGTATCAGTTGATAATATGTTTGTTATTATTCTTTCATCCTCTCTCAGTTCAATTTTGTCATCATGAAGGTCAAAATAATCACCGATTTTTACAGATTCTAGAATATCAACATCCAATACATCAACATCACCTGTTCCTTTATAGAATAAAATTTTACAAGTGTCTCCCTCTTTTGGTGCTTCCGTAAAGGTTAAGTTACTACCTCCTTTAAATACGTAACCTTGTCCAGGAACCTGTAATATGTCATTTAAGAAAACTAATAAAGTAGCTTCCACATCAATTAAAGAACCCGCTCTTGCTTTTATGGATTTTTGTTGTCCATTTGCAGTGATTGGGAAAGAAACTCTATTTCCATCGAATAAACTTTGAATTTCATCTAAAACTTGTAAATCACCAATAACCCAACTAGAAAATCTGTCAGACTGTGTTTTTTCTATTATTATTTTAAATTCTTCAAATTGTAAAGATGAATTTGTTGGAATTCCTACTGTTCCGCCGATACTGACTGTTAATATTTCTCCTTGACCATAACCATAACCAATATTTTTTATTTCAAAATCAATTACACTAGAACCTTGACCAACAACAATATCAATTGTTGCTTGTGTTCCAACACCTACACCTAAAGGAGAAGAATTACTATAAACTAAAGGTATATTTGAATAAGAAAGTGGTGCATCAAAAAATACAAGAGGTGGATTTGTAAAAGTATAACCAGTTCCTGGATTTGTAATAGCTACGCTTACAACATTGCCACCACTTACAGATGCAATTCCGATAAATTCTATATTTGAAATATTATTATTGGATGTTAAAATTCCAACGTTGACAATTTTTTGAATTCCTGATCTATATCCAGATCCACTATTTCCAATACTAATTGACTGTATTGTACCGGATATTGATACTATAGCAGTCCCTGCGGCAGAAACGAGAGGTTGATATCCAAACCCTTTAGAAGATGCTACAGATACTATTGATCCACCAACAGGAACATTTGAAGTATTGTGATCATTTGGAGTGGTTATTGAGTTTCCGATAAATTGTATAGTGGTTATACCTACATTTTCTTTTAGAAGATAATTTCCAGTAACTGATACTGGGAAAGTATTTCTACGTGGTCCTTGTAAAACTTGGTTTATCAATACAATAGAATTACCTTCAGAAAAACCAAATACATCATTTTTATTTGATTTTAATCTAAATTCCGTTTTTATTCCAGAGAAAGATTCGGAAATATCATCAAAAATATAATTTTTTGAATAAGGTTCTGATGAACTGTTTTTTACACCAGATCTCACAAAAACTCTTCCACTAAAAGAAGAATTTGTCGTAATTCCTATCCAATCTTTTTCATCGGGCCTACTTGAAGTAGTTCCTATTGGAACAGGTCCGTATGGTGGAGATACAAAATTAATACTATTATTTACTATATTGTAATCACCAAAAACTTTAGTTATTACTGAGTGTTGGGCATGAGAAGCAATTCCTGTACCCATCCAACCTCTATCAACTAGAAGAACGCTAGTGCTTCCAAAACCAACAGTTTTAACTCGGACAATTTCATTGTCAATCTTTAAAAGATCTCCGCCAAAAATAGAGGTAATTCCTGATAGATTAATAGTATCTTGGGTAATTAAGACCTCACTATTAGAACTTGATGTGATAGCAGTGGAGACTATTGGAGATTGAATTACATTATCAATAGAAATAAGAACTCTTGAATTTTGATTTTTTGAAGTAAATTTGTGTATAGATCCTATTCCAACTGAAGTAATGTCTAATTCTATTGGGAAAGTTTTTAGTGCGTTCTCTGCACTTGATGCTAATTTTAATTCAAGTTCGTTAACTTTAATAGCATATACTGAAGATGGAAGTTTATTAGTTACTCCAATACCCGAGAAAGAAGTTGATGCTATTCCAATGGGTCCAGAAGTTAAACTATAACTATAAGAAAGTTCTTCTCCTGTCACAAAAAAGTGATTTGGAATTCTGATAGTATTTTTGTTAATATCTACGATATTTGGATTATTTCCTTCAAAATTTCTTTCAAAAATTGGTAATTTTTTATTTTTTAAATCAAATGTTCTCTTAATTTCAGAGAAAGCTGAATAATAACTTGATAATTTTGAACTTATTGATGAACTATTCAAATCAACGGGATTTGTTGGATAAACATCAGTCAAACCAAGTATGTTCTCAAATACTCTAACTTCAATGTTGGTATTTTCAATTGGAGTAAAGTAAAGTTGAACATTATTACCAGAAATATTGGCACTTATGCTTCCTAAATCATCTCCAGTAGAAATCTTACCAAATTCTGTGATGTAAACATTACCGGAGTCATTAATAACAATCACTTCAGAAAGTTGTGATCTATTGTTTGTAGTATCATTTACAGAAACAATATAATATGCAGAATTAAAGATAAACTTTTCATATTCACATATCACATTTTGAGATGGTGATGAAGTTGATGCAATAGAAGTATATGAAGACTTTAATCTATTTGTTGATATGCTACTTATTCCTGTGGTTGTTGTTGAAGTATTTCCAATAGAAATACTTAATGTATTAATGACATAAGAAACACCTACACCAACATGTGGAGTGAAGTTTAGATTTAAATTAGAACCAGAAAAACTAGTTTCGTAGTTACCTAATCCTTGTGTTGACGTAGAATCTAAATTTCCATTTGTCAATTGACCATATTCTAAAATAGAAACATTAGTTCCATCATGTACAATTGATACTTCATCGAACTCGCAGTAGCTTTCGTCTAAAGCAGATATTGTAACTAAAATTTTGGAGGAGGTATAGTTTGAAGATATTCCAACAATTGTAGTTTCTCCACTTGTTCCTGAAGGAATTATGACACTAGATGACTTAATATCTACAACATTTCCTAGTGTAAAAGTGCTAACTCCGGCAATAGAATCTTCTAAATCATATGAGATATAACTTATATCATAATCATTTATTTGATAATTTATAGGATAGAACAACAAATTACCTTCATCTCCAAAGTAAGATACATCAAAGGTTCCTAAGTTTTGAACCGTTTCTAGAGATGCATACTGTGAAATAAAGGAATAATCTGGAGAATTTAAAATACTTACAATAGAAGATTGCCTTTCGGCAGTGTACCTCATGTCTCTAATATAAATTATATATTTTTTAACCTTATTTGGAGATAGTCTAAATGTATCAATTGTTCCATAGTTTGATGATCTTGGATTGCTGTTAAATTGTGGACTAATATCATCAATTACTAATACTCTATTCCCAACAGATTCTAAGTAATCTTGAACAATTGCAGAATTAAGTACAATTTCTTTCGAGATAGTATTAGAGTCTATATTTAATGTTTTTTCTGATGCAAGATCAAAATCTGATACGCAATTAAGTCCATTAACGCTAATGAGATCAGTTATTCCGATAAAATCTCCCAGATTTTGATCTGTGGAAATTCCTGATGAAGTTTCGTCTACAGACTCTACTAGTAAATCTGCAAACTTTTTAAATCCTATAGTATGATTTTGATTACTGACTACATCATTCCACTTATCGTATTGAACTTTAGATTTTATTGAGTATGAAAAATATTGATAGTAATCACTATCATGTATTCTTTGATTACTATTGTTAAAGAATCCAGTTTCTCGCTTCCAACCTTTTTTAACGATTGAATTTGCTCCAGTATCATACGTTGCATTATTTTCTTCTACAAAAGAAATAATTGCCTGAGAACCTGAAGAAGAACCAATTACTCTCTCTCCTTGTTTAAATGGTCTATCACTAAAAACTTTTAAAATTTGATTTAAATCATCCCACCCATCAACAATTCCATTTGCACTCTTACTTAAAAGAGTTTCATTTTTGAAAAATTTATTTTTTTTCAAAGTTACATTAAAAATTGGAGTATACTTTTCTAGTACTACTTTTCCAGAAGAATAAGTTTGATTAAAAATTCCAGGATCTTCATTTGAACGAAGGTAATTTGTTAAATTATATGTTATAGTTCCACCAGATCCTCCAATATTTGGATCTATTGAAGTTAAAGTAAAATATTCATAGTTATATGATGATGAGTTGTATCCTCTCAAAGTGGTTCCTATACCAACACTAGTACCTTCAATAAAAACTTTATCTCCTACTTGGAAAGGATAATCTGACGCATCACTATAAGTAGTTGCTAAAGAAACCACAACATTCTTAGTTTCTTTGTTGAACGATATTGAATTAATACTAATACCATTCGAATTGTTAACTGGAACAATCCTTGGTACACGATCATCAATTGATTTTGTATTTTTTAATATCTTTACTTCTTTGTCTGTTAATTTAAAACTAAGATTTACATCATCTATTATTGTATTAGTTAAAAAGTCTAAAACAACTAAGTCGGGTGGTGTAGTATAATTCTTACCAATTGATGTTATCCCAATTCTATCAAAAGTTAACAGATTATTTACTTTAATTATTTGCGCAAGTTTTGCTGTTGGTCTTAATGTTTTGTCTGCAGAATACTCAAATCCAATATCTTCTATTTCTGTGGAAAGAACATTTCCAATACTTTTTGATGATGGAGTTAGAGCAGCATAATCTCCTGTAGATGTAGCTATAGAAACTACAGTTGGAATACGTTTGTAAAAACTTCCAGGAGAGACTGTTTTAAATTTATCAATTTCACCAGAAGCAAATCTAGAAGTTGTAGTATACTCTAATTTACTTTCTGAAGGTAAATATGATGATTTTTCTGGAATTGTTCTAATATTGTAAGAAAAACTATTTTCAGTTACTTTGGAAATTTTGTGATTACCAGAATATGCACTGTTGGAAATAATAATCGCATTATTATTAACAATATTTTCAGTATCTTTTATTATTGATAATTTATTTTGATCATTCTCATCCAAATTTATTGGAGTTAAACTATAGTATAATACTTTAGGTAAATTATCGGTTATATCTATAGTAATTTTTGCATTTGTAGTAACTCCAACTATCCCCTCTCTAGAAATTTCAAACGCTTTATTTCTAGTGGAAGTTTCAAAAATATTTTTAAAATTTTCATCAGTATATAAATTAAATTTAAATGCGGGATATCTTTGGGAATTTTTTACATAAGATAAAGATTGGTCAGTCAGATCAAATATAATAGGTTGATTTCTTAATGCAATAATGTGTGGATTAATTGGCGAAATTGTACCAAAACTAGAAGATGTTATGTTAACAACCACAGGTCTCTTTATACTTGCATTATAAAAAGTTTCCGAAAGTTTAAATTTATTTTCATCAACAACGACAATATAATATATTTTTTGATTTTTTAATCCATCACAAGGTGATGTTGAAGTATGAATAATTTTTTGTGCGTTTCTATAACCATGAGATAAAATTGTAATTGTATCATTTAGTAAATCAACATCCGATGAAGAAAAATCTTTTGGATTTATTACTAATCTCTTATTTGGATTATTATACTTTACGATGTATGTCGTCGATAATCCAGGATTACAAGTTACATTAATTTCATCAAAAACTTGTAGTCCATGGGAAGATGCTGTAGATACTGTTACAAGATTTTTGGTAGCTTTACCACTAATAACATTTTCATAGTTTGTTTTAAAACTATGAATTACACCATTACCAAAATCAGTAAAATATAACGTATCCGTGAAAATACTGCTATTAATGCCTACAAAATTCCCAGTAGATCCTACTCCAACTCTATTTGTCGCAATACCTATTAAATTATCAGTAATTCTAGCAACAAACAATGTTTGATTATCTGATAATTGATATGAATATGTTCCATTTGTAGATATTGATATTGGAGATCCACCATTACTTGAATAGATTAAACTATCTCCAGTATTTAAATTATGATTTGGTAAATATATTGATTTGGTTGGAATAAACAAAGAACTTATTCCTATTCCAGGATTTGAAAATGTTAGAGTGTACCCAATACCTACACCAGATACTGTACCTAATCCAATGGATTCTTTTGGATCAAAATAAATTTCTTTATTGTATTTGTATTGATATAATACTGTAGATATTCCTGCCTTAAATGCAAATTTTCTTGATCTTTCATACAAAGAGGTTGATAATGTATGAGATGTTCCAACAGTGCCGTCATATTCTCTGTATACTCTTATTCTACTTAATTTTGGATCTATATTTAAAACTTTTATTTTTTCTGTTCCTATACCAAGAATATCATTTTCTCTTATATTTGGATAATATAATGTACCGTATACATTAAAGTAAGTAACAATACCTGTAGATGATGCAGGCAATACATCTGAACCTAATACAAAAACTTCAGATCTAACTCCAATTGCACGAGATCCTTCTAATAATGTTCCAAAAGTGGATATTCCTGATATATTTGCGAAATCAAAATTAGAAAGTGTGTGTGGACTTGTGGAAAATCCAACAAAAACTCCAGGGTCCGCATTGATTAAAGGTACAAATTCTACGTTAGTTATTGATGTGGTGCTAACTGATATTTGTCCAATTGGTTTCCCTTTAACACTAGAAACTTCAAATGATGCACCTTGTCCCTCAGTATCTGTGTTATTGAAAACAAGTCTATTAGTTACTTTATAATTTGATCCTGCAGAGTTTATTCCAATAAAATCGACAGATCCTTTATTGACTTTAGTAACTACTGAAGTTTGTTTTTTTATTTTATTTGGGTTAATAATAAAATCATATTTACTAAATTCATTATTTAAATTGTAAGGTTTTGTATTTCTTAAAAACTTTGTTTTATTTAAATCAATATTGTCTTGATTGGATAAAAGACTAAAATTATAATCTATTGGTTTTGATTTATATTCATTTCCAATAAAATATGGAAAGACGGGTCTTCTATAATTTCTAAATGGTCCAGAAGTTTCTACATCAATTGTATTGATAGTAGAAAAATATGCATATGTTCCATTTGGATACTCTGGAGTTACGCAAAATCTTCCGTTAAACTTATCCAAGTCACCTGATTGATTATACTTGTAATCTTCTACAAAAAATCCTTCAGGATATAACGTAGTTGATGGTCTTCCTGGAACTAAAGAAATTTTGTAACCAGATTCTAAAAGTTTTATTGAACCTCCATCTAAATTCGAATACCCATATGGTCCATAAATCGGGTTTCCATCATATGCCCATCCTATTATTGGAGAATGTAACTTTGATAAAACTTCTTTTCCATTTTCAAGTTGAAGATCTGGAGAAAATGTTAAATTTCCTCCAATGAGAGATTTCGAAGATACTGTTCTACGTAAATATCTTGGTGGATATGAATGAGTATATTGAAGACCATAATCAGAATCTAATCCGGCAACAATCGATCCATCATCATTATAAATTTCTTCACTTATGATAGATCTTTCTACTAAATTAACTGTCCATACTTTAGGTACTGCTTCAAATTTTGCACCAGATCCAGAAGGAATTACATTAAGAGTTGTTGTTGAAGTTGTAAATCCTCGACCATTATAAAGAACTTTGACTTCTGAAATAGATCCATTCTTTACGACTGGTGATAATTTTGCACCAACTCCAGTTCCAACTATTTGCAGTGAAGGAGTTGAATTATACCCAGAACCTGGATTAATTACCAAAATTTCAGTTATTTTTCCTGCAGAAACAATCGGAGATAGTTCAGCACCACTGCCAGAATTCAGTGTAAATGATGGTTGTCTATTAAAATTTATTATATCATCTGTACCATAATTAGAACCACCAGATTCTAAGAAAACTGATTTAATTTCTCCACGAAATATTGGATCTAATACCGCATCAAAATTTTGGTTTGTGCGAGTAGATACTCCAATTACACCAGACACTTTTACTGATATTGGTTCGTAATTAAAGTAGTGAATACCAGATCCAGTAGAATTAAATCCTACAAATTGTTTTGTAGAAAAATAAAAATCTTTGTTTGTAGAAATTCCAACAATAGCAGAACCAATACCTATCGTTGAAGCAGATCCAACAACAGATAATTTAAAAGAATTATTATCAACCGCAGTTACATAATAAGAATTTCCAGATACTAATCCACCAATTTCATTTCCAGTCGCAGTGTAAACAATTATTTCTCCGGTTTTATAATTATGTTCTTGCGCAAAAATAGTATTCGTATTTGTATTAATACCAGTCGGAGATACTGAAATTTTTCTATTTTTATATCCTGACCCAGGATCAACAACTTTAATTGAAGTAATTTTTTTCTTAACATCTGTCGATACAAATCTTTGAATTCCATTTCCAAAAGATGTCAAGTCTATCGTATTAATACCAACCAAAGCATCTTGATAAGTATTATGAACTTTAACAGTAAAAGAATCTTGAACAGACACATGATAAACAGCATCTGTAGTTATTCCTCCAATTGCAGTCTGTTTCTCAGTTTTATAAATTATTTTTTCAGCGTCTCTAAATTTATGTTGGGTAGAAAAACTTATAGTATTGTTGGTTAAATTTACTAAACCTGCTCCATCAGAAGAATTAAATGTAACTGAGTGCTCGAATGAAAATAACTCAGGAATTGCTCTTGCTCCAGATCCAGAACCTCCTGTTATTGTTATAGTTGGTTGACCAATATAATCAAATCCACCATCAATAACTTCTATATCCTCTAATTTTCCATGAACTTCGCAATAACCTGTCGCGCCAGTTCCTACAGTATCGTTAATTGAAAGAATTGGTGGATTAATTACATCATAATCTGCTCCAGGAGAAAGAATATTTATTTTTTCTAAAGGACCATAAAAAATCTTATCTCTGGATTTATAATTTAATATTTCAACACCATTTGCAAGTATTCCAATTGTTCCAAATTTCGTCTCATAATTATCTGTTACATTTTGAGGAGTTTGAATAGATCTAACTAATTTTTGAGAAGATAAAGTTTTATTTGAAAGACCAACAAATGATATTTTATTGTCAATTACCGTAGCGGAAAATGTAATGTAGATATTCTTGTATAAATTTTCTCTACTCCTTGCCAACTTTATTGTGTTTGCATCAACTTTTCTTACAAAATATGTCCCTTGCGTTATTCCTAAAGAATTTGTAGAAGAGACTGGTTCGTAAACTACAGAATCTCCTGTATAAAATCCATGTTTACCTATATTTAAATCTTCACCTTCAAAAGTCCCAGAAAAAGTTAAAGATCTATCCTTAGTGCTTAATTCTTCATTAAAATATGAAGGCAAAGAAGAAGAAGTGACATAATATGATCCCTCTTTGTCATAATAAGTATTTTGAACATTTGTTGAGTAAATACTTGCTTTTGGGAAATTAGAAAATTTAGCTTTTGATAATTGTTTTTGTATTTTTATTTTTTTAGATCTATCAATCTGTCCCTGTCCACTTATACTAAAAGTTTTTTTGTTAGAAACTGAAGTAACATTAGAATTTACTTTTGTACCATCACTAAAAAATAATACTATAGTGTCTCCTACATATAACTCAGTATCATCATATGTTTTTATTTGGTAAGAAAAATTTATATTATCAATTAAATTTACTGTTTCAACATCATAGGATGTTGCTAGGTTAAAAATCCAAGTATTACCTTCAATACTTTCGTCATTTTTGCCTAAAGATTCTATTTGTATTTTATTTCCTGTACTGTAATATCTTGTATTTTGACCAACTTCAAGATCTGATAAAACTCCAGTAATTCTAAGTTTTACTACATTACTTGTTCCTAGACCAGAATACGAATATGCATATGTATTGATTCTGATATTTTGACCGGAATTTATATCTTGAGTTATTCCAGAACACTCATAAAATTGGGTATAAGATTTAGACTTATACGAAATTACCACAGAACTTCCATTTTCTAGGTCAGCAATAATTTCTCCGGAGTTGGGAAATCCTACCGTGGAATCTACATCTAAAACGGTTGAACTTATTTTAGCATCTGTAATAACTGTGGTCTGTGGATGTACAGAAAATTCATCTAAATCAGATTCTGGTGCGTTTGAATTATAGTCCAAACTAATGACATAATATTCTTTTTCTCCTCTAAAAATTTTCTCGACGTTGTTTATTGCACCAGAGGACTTTGGTATAGTACCATAATTATCTTGATATAATGTTCTGTTTACAATATCGTTAGGATTTCCTTCAATAACTTCAACTACTAAATCTCTTGTTAATCTATATTGAGCATCTGATGGAATAAAAAGATAATCCCTTGGTTTAATAACTTGAACATCTTCTCCATATAAAGCTCTGAAAAGAATTTCAAAAGATTGATCTGTACCTTTAGATGAATAAAAATCTTTAGATTGCTTTATGAATAAATTTTCATTTAATTCTGAATAAAGTTCTCTATTTTCAAATCCAGGTACAAACTGCTTTTTAATTTTTTTGAAAAATTCTTTTAGAAAAAGAATACTTAAATTCGATACTGTAGATCCAGATTGATGTTCATCTATCTCACTAGAAGAAAATACTAAATGATCTACTTTACTTGGATCTTGATATGAAGTAACTCCACTAAATCCTCTTACACACCCTAAAAAAGAATTATTTGTTTTTGATGTATATGTTATTATTTCTGAATTAATTTTTAGTAAACCGTAAGAATCTGAAAATCCCTCTGTTGATGTTACAAATATAGTATCATCCGAAAATCCAACAAAGGAAGTTGTTGTTGTAGAATCTATTAAATTTGTAACTTCATCCAATTTAACATACTTATCGATATTTTGGAGAATATCTAATGTTGCACCTTTATGCTCTAAAGATTCGTAATATTGGGACAAAAATTTTGCAACTAAAGGAAAATCTTCCTTTACAAAAGTTGGAAGTTGATTTTCTACAATTGAACTAATTTTGATTCTTGCGTTTACCATTTTTTTATTTTCTTATTAGACTTCCATTTGTGTAACTTGTTGTTGGTTCATATAGTGAACCAGAAATATCTGATCCAGTAGAAATTTCATCCACCTTCATATTTAATATACTCTTAGTAATATCTAGTTGCAAATAAAGATCCTGTTTTCCAATTACATCATTTGATAATGGTATAGCGGAAATTTCTATTATAGGACTATTGTTTATTTTTTTGGATGTCGATTTTATGTTAATTGGATTTAAAAGTATTTCGCCTTTTATATAATCTATAGTTCCTACAGATTTTCTTCTTACCTGAGGTTCTGTCGTATTTTGTGTAGTAAACAAGAAGAGTGATCCCGTTCTTCTATCTGTATTTGGCAAATCTCCTAAGTATACTGTTTCATTAATACCATCAACAACAAAACCAGAAGACTTTATATTATATCCAGTATTATTTTTCACATGAAAACTGTTTCCATAACAAATTTCATATTCTGCAACTTGATTTAATAATGCATTTAAATCTCTTCTTATTCTAACGGTTGTTATATTAGAAGTAACAGACTCATGACTATCATCAATTACTTTTTGAAACTTACTATATTTAAATTTAGCGCCAAATTTATTCACTTCTGCTGAATTTGCATAAGAATTAAGATTATTAAAAATAATAGATCTAACAAATTCTGAATCTGGTGCAAGATTTGAATTATAATATGCGGTTATATCAACCTCCACAAAGACATACTTTAGATCAATAAAATCTACTATTATACCAGCAACACTATAGTCTCTTAACTTACTTTTTAAATTATCTTTAATTGTCTTCGGAACAAATCTACCGTTGACAGGTTTTATACTAATGAAGACTTTTCCATATTCTGGTGGATTTAGAGATTCGCCACCAAATACGGAGATTGATTGTGCTTCAGGATAAATTCTAGGAACAATCACTTCATAATCTGCCGCAGTAACGGCTCTGTTCTGGGTAGAGTATAATCTAGGTGCATATTTCTTTATAGAATCGATAGATTCAATTTCTTTTCCGCCATTAGACGCGACATTTGTTGTTATTAAAGATATTCCTGATGTAACAGAAATACCATTATTGTCTAGTATTCTACCACTAAAAACAAATGAGGACAGACCGTTTCCAGATTCTCCATTTGTTGTGATGTATGATGCTTCAATATAATTTAAATTTGATAATTTTTCACCAAATATTCCGTCACCAAAAATTAATTCATATCTTTGATCTTCTATTTCTTGTATGAAGAAAACTCTTGACCTATTTGTAATTGAAAATAAATTATCTGATAGAACAAATTTTCTTGAAGTTGTACTTGACTGAGTGTCTCTTACACTAACTTTAATGGTAGAAGTGTCTATGTGTGGATTATTGAGAATAAACTTCTGAGAAGAATTTAATGATTCTACTGAAAAATTATCAACCAAATATGTTCCCTCATAAATTAGTATGTCTTCAAAAGAGGCGACTCCATTAATAACAGGAACAGTAATATCACTTGGAATGGCAAAAGTATAACTTTGATCTGCAAAAGATTGTGTTGTTGCAACAATACCTCTTTTGAGGGTCAATGTAAGTGGATTTGTAAGAAAACCTGTAGTATCAACGAAAAAAGAAATATTCGCACGAGATGCAGTTCTTGACTTTGGAACATATCCAATGTTTCTTGCTAAAGAAACTACATTTTCTCTTAACGTCGCACTATCAATGAATACCTCATTGCTAATCATATTAGCATTATATGAGGAAATATACGTATTATATGCGAGAGTATCTATTAATACTGATAGATTAGATCCTTCAAAATCATAATCAGTAAAATTTGAGTTCGATCTAAGATAATCTTTGATCGAAGTTTTTATTTGATCGAAATCTAGATTTGTAAAGTTAACTAATGGCATTATCGTGTTGGTTGTAATGCGAATGATAATTCTTGAGGTAGTGCATCAATTCCAACGATGTAATAATTGATGGTTACATTAAATTCATTATTATCGTAATTCGGAAAGACTTTAACATCAATCAATTTCACTCTTGGTTCATAGTTATTAATTACATCTTCAATTTCATCTCTTATAACAGATGATGAAATTTCATCGACATTTTCAAACAAAATCCTAGAAATTCTAGATCCAAGATTTTGATTAAAAAATCTTTCTCCGGGGAAAGTAGATACCAAATTTCTAACAGAACGAGATATGGCAGTCTCGTTCTTGATAGCAATGATGTCATAACTCAGAGGGTTAATCTGGAGAGACATACTAAGATCTTTAAACTCTTTACTTACCCGCTCTAGAGGCATGAATATTATTAAATCTATCTTATTTATTATGGTTTTTTGACTTCAAAAATTGGTTCAGTACCATATCCCCAGTCATCATAGTCTTCATCATTCCTTATTTTTTCATGAATTTCGTTTTGATGATAAAAATCATGTTTTTTTGGAGTTTGGTCATCATTCGCAATTTCACGAAGCATTCTTTGCTTATGGATTTGTGTTTCCCAACCATATTCACTTGACAAATATTGAGTTCCCCACTCAGATTTCATAAAATTTTCATCTTTATCGACTTGTTTGGTCATTTTGCGCTCCTGATTCGTTAAAATCAGAACTTTTTACGGGGTTGCTATCCCGAATCTTTGTAATTTCGTACATAAAATCGTCAGATGTCTCAATTTTACGACGATTTTCGACTGAATATTCGGTTAAATCAATCTCATATCCTGGATTTTTAGTAATTCTGTTCTTTGTCCATGCATCATCATACCATAATATCTTATTATTAGGGTATGCATAGAAATTACCACTGTCCATCTTGAAAAAATGGGCACATTTATGCTCCGGAGTTTCACTAAAGTTTGTATTCAGTGTAGATTTTGACTCCCATGACCAATCAAGAGTGAACATGTAAGTTCCTTCGTTCTTTTCTCCACGATAATTGATTAATTCGGCACGTAAATTAGCAAGTCTTGACCGAACTTGAACATCAATGTAAGGAGAAAAGCAATCCCACCACATACACTCTTCTAATTGTGGAACTGGCGCATCTGGTTTCCAACAAAATGCATGAATTGGTCTACGTGTCCAGTTTACACCATTCTCTAAAAACGCCTCAAAGAGCGGTACGTGCTTCTCTAAGGACGCCACAGAGTGTACATCGCATAAAGTTACCTCACCATGACCTTTTTTATGATTATAAAGAAATTCATTACGTATATAACAAGTAATTGTTGGAAGATTATGATTTAGATATGCCATAAATTTATAATAAAAAAGCAGGGATTTCTCCCTGCTCTATCTATATTATTTTCCTTGACCTCTATATTTTTTCTTACGTCCATTACGAGAAGTTGCTGAAAGTAGAGTTCGAGCAGACCGCCCTTGGCGAGTTTTCTTAGGTGCTCCGGGTTCAAACAATACTTTACTTGATCCGCCTTTAGCCATAAATTTCCTCCAATTCAATTTCGTTAGGATCTATGTTTTCTCCCGAATAAAAAAGTTGGGAGAAGTCTTCTAAAATCTCAGCACAATCTTCTGCACTGAGATTTGTATAAATTTTACGACCTTTATATAAAAGATTGTAAGTTTTTTCCATTAGATTACGCGAGTTTTTTCATGACCCACTCTAATACGAGGATCGCACCAGATTTTATAACCCTGATCGATTGCATCAAGACAGAATGATACATCCTCTCCACACATATCTTGAACTGCACCAGATTCAAAGACTTGCATCTTTGGAGCAAACCAAGGGTATTCGAGATTCTCAAAGACTCCCTTCTTAATCAATACCCAACCAAATCCAGTATAATCAACAGTGAACGGTTTACGACGCTTTGAGATGGATTCGACGGTTTCGTGGTTCATCACACCACCGTTCTTGCGGAAATCATCCTCTTCCAACCAGTGTGCGACAGAAGTTGTGTGTCCATCTTCAGTAGCATACCAACCTGCGACAATTTCACGCTCATCTCCTTCTGCAGGGAAAGCAACATCACAGAGTTGCCAGAACTTTTCAGAAGTAAAGACAATATCGCTATCAATCCATAACTGATAATCATATTGCAGTTTTCCGTCCCAAGGAATTTGCTTCGGACCTCGGAGAACATTTGCTCCAAGAACTTTGCAACGAGCAAAGTTAACCATTGAAGAGTAATCTTGAGAAATCTGAATACTCATATTGTTTTGTACAAGATCAAAACAAAGTTGTACAAATGCTTTTAGAAAGATAAACGAACATCCTCTACCGGGAAGACAGAAGACAATTGATTTGCCCTTCATGCGTTCTTTAATAGCATCATAATCCCACTCCGGTTCTTTGGGTTGTGGTGATGCAGCTTTTACAGTAAATCCTTTTGCCATAAAGTGAAAGTAACCTTCAGATCAATTTTATCGTCCTATTTAGCATTTGTCAATGCTAATGAATTTGCGTCAATGAGAAGAATTCAATAATAATTCCTTACTCACATAAAGTTCTTCGTAACTTAAATCATCCCTTGTAATATCTAAATCAAGAAGTTCAACCATTCGGTGAATCATTTCCCAGGTCTCAGAAAATTTACCCTCTGATAAACTGTGATAAATGCACCGATCCTTTGCATATATGTGATAAACCTTTTCAGTCATAAAAATATTTTCCGGAATTTTTTCAGTTCTTTTTAGTTTGTAACCGTATTATATATCAGAACAAATAAAAATCCAACAGTAACTCCGAAAATCGTAAAGCATTGTCGTGGATATCTTATTAACCATCCCGCAAAGACAACCTTCCAGAAATTCCAATAGGGTCTACTTCTTCTTACCACCTTTCTTCACCGTCCTTTTGTCTGGGTGAGAATGTCCACCTTTATGAATCCATTTGACTCCCATCCAATTCTCCTTTGTTTTAACTGAGTTTATTATAAGTCCTTATTTGGATCTATATGATTTATGTGTGGCACTTTTTGAACTGTCTTTTTACCTCCGGAAAATTTTTATGAGATTGATATATCGTTCGCGTTTTGTCACCTCTGTAGGTTAGGGTAGTTTGGGTTTTTATAAACGGGCAACGCAAAATATAAACAATAACAAACAACATAAAATAACTGCCTATTCACGACACTGACAAATCACGATTATCACTATAAAGAATTAAAGAGGGCACAGTATAAAGAATTAAACAGTGCCCTCACAGTTAGTTACATCACCACCCAAACTTATCAGCGCAGATAGGACCAATGCCACGCTCAATCGACTGCGGATCGGTTAGTTCACGACCGCAACATGAGCACTCTCCAGATACCTTACCGTAGCGGATTGCAGCGGTGAGAGGATCACTGGAGGCACTCAGAATCACCTCCTTAACATCATCAGAGAGACGCGAATCAAGTGCAGAACGTGTTACTTTACCCAGGTATTTGGGTTGCAAACCATAGTTACCTTCCTCCTTTTCAGTCTGAGAGGTAACCCACAGTGCGGTAAGATCACGGTTTGGTTTAACATTAACACCCTCGAATCGCAGGGTCAAACGCTTTGCACCCTTACGCTTTGCTGCCTCGAAAGCATTAAACAACGCTTCAAATTGACTGGGTTGAGTATTATCAACCTTTTGCGGTTGAGTATTATCAACTGCCAACTTGTGCGCCCAAGCGTATTGCTTTTCACTCAAACGATTAAACTTAGCAGCAAGATCTTGAGCGAAACTAGAACGCATCCCACGCAGAGTTTGCAACACTTGAGAATCAGAAAGTGTAGAGGTAAAAGTAACAACCTCGCCCTTTACAGTTACAGTAAAGGTTTGGGTGATAGTTTCCTGCGCTAAATCATACTCAAGCGCAGCAGCAGCGGCAGGGTTCACAGCGTGGAGATCACCCAGCACGCGGGCGAGGAGGGCGTCGGTGCGGTCAGCAGTGGCAGGCATGAGTCCGATGGCGGATGCTCCGCCATCCTACAGCAGAATCAGCGGAATCTATGGGATCGACTGATCAGGAATGCTGATCATAAGTTTTGCGACAAACGCTTGACCGGGTACCCGGATGCTGTAGAATACGCACAAGGGCACCCTGCGCGGAAATACTGGTATAAAGAATTGGCAAAAAGATGGGTCCCTAAGTGTTACTTAAGGACCCTACAGTTCTTTATACTATATCAGACAAGTTTGGCACTACCAGTGAACTTAACATCGCCATCGGTTGTTGATAGAAACCACTGGTGATTCTTCTGATAGATTCTTTCATACTTGCCATCCTTATCTTTACCTCTACCATGCTTTTCAAGAATAGCATTCAGTCTGCTTTTTGTGGTGTTTGTTTGATACCCAGCATCGAACAGTTCCAACCACGTATCAGCAACCATTGCAATCAAATTATCATACAAATAGACGAAAGATACGCCTTCAATGTTGATAACTTGTGTGTTATCTTTCTTCCAATCATACTCACCTTGAATCGCAGCATTCATTGCAACTTCGATCTTACGCATTGGTGTGATTGAATTCGACTTTTATAGAATCCCACAGAATCGCGGAAAGGTCAACCCTTTTTTGATTAGTTTCTTTTATGAGACCGATAAGCGATGCAAATGTTTCATTTCACGAAAACCGGTTGACCGGGTACCCGGATGCTGTAGAATACCCGTAGGGACACCCTGCGCGGAAATACTGGTATAACAAACTGGTGAAAAAAGGGTCCCTAAGTGTTACTTAAGGACCCAACAGTTTGTGTTACTTAGCGAAAGGCACCAAGTTTCAAAAACTCAGCGGTAATTTGCTTCTCTGCGATACGCTTACCGTTGATCTGGAAAGTATAACGCAACTGCCCTTTTACAGTTTTTGAGACTTTACAGGTGAGCGTAATTTCACCATCACGTTCACCAGTAGGATCATACTTTGCGAAATAATGATGACAAACTCCAGGAAGACGATAATCAACAACGTCGTTCAGTTTGTTATAGTGTTCCAGAGCAAGTTGCTCAGAAAGTTTAATAGAATCGAAGAGGTCGTTGATGTTGTTCATGGGTGGAATCCCTTTCGACCCTTATAGATTCTCACAGATCCCAGATCCTGTCAAGGGTTTTTTGATCAGAGATGCTTATGTAAAGTCTTGCAACAATCCCTTTACAGGGTCGCGAGATGCTGTAGAATACCAACAGGCGCACCCTGCGCGGAAATAATACTATAAAGAATTAAACAAGAATCACTAATTGATTCTTTATACTTAGTTAAATGTAAAGAATTAAATAAGGACTTCGTGAGATTTATAATCACGAAGTCCTTTTACGAGTTTGTGTTACTTAGTCGCAGAACCTTTTTTCATAAGCACGGCGAATCTTATGGAGAACTTTAGAAGATTCTGCAAATTCTTCTTCAGTATAGTTCTCGGGAAACAATGCACTCAATGCTTCATCCAACCAATACAATTCGTTCTGGTTGAATGTAATGCTGGTGGTCTTAGTTCGGGTTGCCATTAGGTTGATTCCCTTTCGACTCCTTAAAGTTACAGCAGATTCCAGCGCCAGTCAACCACCTTGTGCCACTAATCAAACTGTCCACTGAATCAACCACTGCCCTTCAAAACCGCTATAATTGTCTTGTACCCACCCTGCTCTGAAATAACAGTATAACAAACTAAAAAAACGAGTTCTTTATACTTTCTCTTTTTGTTGAAATTTTATTCTCCTGCAGGTATTAGGACTCATTCACGATTCCATTCACGAAAAAACAAAAACTATAAAAAAAGAGAGAGGAGTTACCCTCTCTCAGTATCACTCAGAATCTACATTCACGCAAGTTGCAGTACATTAGCGCGGAGTGCTTGATTCACGAAACTACCCACAGATTCACCCTCTTCGATGACATTGTTGAGGTCATTTTCCCAGGCATCAGTATCAGAAACCGTGTAGGTGTAGGGTTTACCATTGAACTCGATTGTCACTTGATTATTCTCAACGTCGCTGATCTTGGTGATAACGGAACTGGTGAAGTTAGGCATGATGTTGAAAAGAATTAAAGAGAACAGTTTGAGCAGTTTAGAGTCATACTCAGGACTGTTAATTAACTCAAACTGCTGCTACAGTTTTCTTAGAATAACCGCTAAACTGTTTGTTAGCACGACGCTGGCGGATTGCAGCACCCCATGCACTACCCTTAGGTTGAGTTCCATGCACTAACAACGCAAACGGTTTGTTAATGAAACAGTGCGACTCATCGTGATCTACTTCAAGACCCGCACGGTTTGCATCATCCTCAGTCATAAAGACCTTAGCATAACGAGTAAAGAATCCCTCATCAATTAGGTAGTCAAACTTACCACCATAAGATGCAGTAAGGTAGAAGTTATTGGGCAGAATCTTACCCATAAAGAGATCCAAACTCTTCGAATAGCAGTAGAACTTAAGATCAGGATTCAGACGTGCTACTTCTAACCAAGCATCCAGATAGTGGTGATTAAAGAAATCACCAGACTCATGAATCCGCACTTTAGAAACTCTTTTAGTACGGTGTGATTGAATGCTTTCGTTGATTAAATTCACAAGAGAATCATCACGCATTGCATTCACGACCAACTGAAAATTACGAGCGCGAGAGTAGAATACAGCATCGTATTGCACTTCGGAAGATGCTGCGAAACAACGAAACTCTGTATGCTCGCCGTCTTTAATAGTACGCTTGCCGTTTGCATCAACAACTGCAAAAGACTTACAGTATAATGCACCAGGGCAAGTCTTACCTGCAGGAAGACTAAAGATCAGCGTATCCTTAGCGATCTTACCGTTGCCGATGGAGAGTTTCAGCATGGGAGGAATCCCTGACGACTCCCTTAAGTTACAGCAGATTCCACCACCACACCATCACCTTGTGCCACTTCTCAAACCGTCCACCAGACCGCTCCAGATGCCCTCAGATGCCTTACAATACTATCAGTTCAAGGGAAGACACCTATGAGTGTTTAATACACAATCTGCAAAGCGTAGAGAACGCAATGACACAAATCTAGACACTTACCCTGCGCGGAAATAATATACTATAAACAACAAAAAAAGAGTTAGTAATACTAACTCCTTAAGTATAAACTATTGCATCTCCGCCCACTTTTGAATCTTTGCTACAACATCTTGTGCAGACTTAATCTTACATTTACGATGCTTTCCTACCAGATAATGCTTAGAAATCTGATCAAGTTTCAGATCATTATGTATTGCAAACTGAGAATACCTAGAGTTCTGATAGATTCCATTGCTCCAGGATTCTTTATCATCAAGCGACACATTTACGAACACTGAAGGAATACCTCCCAGAGTCATAATAGACACAGAATACTCTTTAATTGCACTCACATTACTGAGCAATTCTTTAATCTCAGAGAGTGAAGATTCTTGAGCGAGAGTAACAATGTCCATGAGATTGTCTCTTTGACCCTTTAAGTATTGCACCGATCCAGCACCGTGTCAAGGGTTTTATGATCAGCAATCCTTATGTAACGATTCACGAAAAACCCTTGACGGATGCTCTGAGATCTGATAGACTACCTTTGTACCTACCCTGCAATGAAATAATAAAGTATAAACAACTCAAAACGAATTCACTATACTTTCACTTTTTCATGCAAAATTAAAGTCCCACAGGTGCTTTGATACCTGCAGGACTTCATTCACGAAAAAACAATTCTTATAAACGAACTGACGAACTTACCAACGGTCGGGTGTACTTAAGTCCTCAACGTAAGCATCACACTTCTCTGCAGGTTCCAATTTGAATAACTTTTCCCAATCAATTTGGTGTGGGTCGAAGTCTGGAAACGCGGAGATGTCTAGAGTAATCCTATAACGAACCTTCTGTGCTTGTGAATACGCAACTGACATAAGTACGCTCCTTTGTGTTATGAGAGTATTGTAAGATGCTTGGGAGAACTTGTCAAGTCCTGGTGGATATTTATTCGGGTCTGTGTGATTTTTTGCGGGATCTGTGTGGGTTTTGTAACGGCGGCATTGACATTTTTGCGAAGTGCTGATACAATGCACGCTAAGATAACGACTCCCAGAGACATTTAGAAGGTATAAAAAGGTCTTTATTCTCAACAATAAACACTATTGATTCTCAATAAAATAACACTTATTGAGAATAAGTTAAACAACACAAATACATTTAAAATAACATTTATTTAATAAAAAAACGTTTTTTTACACTATTTTAACCAAAAAACAATAAAAAAGAGAGGAAATAACTCCTCTCTGTGTATTAGGTTTCTATTCACGAATTAAAACCTTTGTCTTTCATAACTTGACTCATTCCAACCATTACGATAGTATTCACGACGTTCATAATCTTCTGCATCCATTACATCATCATGCTCTAGATCTTCTTGATCGTATTCACTATTGTAGAAACTTGTTTGATTCATTGTGATGATTGGATTGCGAAGGATTCAATACCATTGACTGCACGATTACCTAGATTAGCAATACCTTGGAACCCTACAGTTGAAAGAACAATACCAGTGATGATTCCAATGATAAAGTTATTCATTGCTTACTACGAATCCTACGAACTTCATCATCAATAATTTCATTTACCTGTTCATAGATATAATCACATCCACCAAGTTCAATCAACACCTCATCAGTATCATCATCGTTGAGGAACTTCTCTACATTTAGGTCAGGAAATCCATCCTCACCATTATCATAATAAATCACATCATTCTTGGTGAATACAAATGCTGCAACTGGTGCATCTTCTCCTTGTGTTTCAATCAAGTTGTTGATGCTGTCACGAAGTTGTGAAAGTGTGCGGTACATGATCAAAAACGAATGATAGGATGATCTAAATTAAGAAAGTCGCAATCCTCATCTGAAAATGTAAGATCTACATTAAGTTGAATAAATTGATCCTCCCAACTGTTGTAGATACAAACATCTTCATTCAGTTGATCTTCATTGAGTTGTTGTAACTGTTGCAGAAGTTCTTTGTAAGTCATCAATCATCTCCAAAGTTGTTGACAAGAAAATCCTCAAGTTCGCAAAGTTCCACCTCATCCAAGGAGTCAATGTAGTTATGCAAAGTATCTGCTAAGACACCATTATTCTTTTGGCAGGTTTCATACAGAAACTCAAAAAGTTGCGTTTTGGTAGTCATAATCAAACAGGAAAAACTTCAACAGAACGAATGAGATTAGTACGATCTGATGCTAGATAATCATCAGCAATCTTACCACATGATGAACGCGATTGAATGATCTTTTCCTCATAAAGATTCTCATCTTCATCAGGAACCCAATACTCAATCAGCATACGATAAGTGTTCATGCAAACACCTCAGT
>Ga0222712_10000159_pt1 | contig 95556 bp, 100 predicted proteins | sample C33_657DmetaG_FD_165043 | JGI IMG/M metagenome (GOLD analysis project Ga0222712, IMG submission 165043) | Estuarine water microbial communities from San Francisco Bay, California, United States - C33_657D | ecosystem: Environmental > Aquatic > Marine > Unclassified | place: USA: California... | reverse complement strand
GCCGCCAAACTTGGCAGCCAAGATGGTGGTGATGGCCGCCGTCAGCGTCGTCTTGCCATGGTCCACGTGGCCGATCGTGCCCACATTGACGTGCGGTTTGGTCCGCGTGAATTTCTCTTTTGCCATTTTTCATCAACTCCGAAAAGTTAAAACACCCTGCAACCGACAACGTCCGACAAACGGGGACGACCTGCCGCAAAACTGGTGCCCATGGCGGGAATCGGACCCGCGACCTCTCCCTTACCAAGGGAGTGCTCTACCACTGAGCCACATGGGCAAATTCTTCAAAACTTACTACTTCGCCTGACGGGCAAAACCGGGCCTGGAGCGGGAGACGGGAATCGAACCCGCGTCATTAGCTTGGAAGGCTAAGGTTCTACCATTGAACTACTCCCGCAGCTCAAGATGCCAGTCGCACGCCGAACAGAAACCACCTTCCTGCAATGAAGAAAACAGCCTCTGGTGGACGGGGCTGGATTCGAACCAGCGTAGGCGTAAGCCAACAGATTTACAGTCTGCCCCCTTTAGCCACTCGGGCACCCGTCCGGCAAGCGAACCACGGATTATGCCATGCTTTTATGCCCGAGCGCTACCATGAAATCACCGGCTGACCCTGGGCGCGCAGCCAGGCATTGGCCGCGCTGAAATGCCCGCAGCCGATGAAAGGTCGCGGCGGGCGCAAGGCCGAAAGGGGCGAGGGATGGTTGGCGCTCAAAAGCAGATGCCGGTCCGGCAAACCGGCCAACTGTGCTTGCGCTGCCGCCCCCCAAGCCATGAAGGCGGCCGGCTGCGGCCGCTCCATCACCGCCCCAAAGATTAAGTTAGTTAGCACTTCCCACCCTTGGCCAGCATGACTGGCGGGCTGTCCTTGCTCCACCGTCAGTACGCTGTTGAGCAGCAAGACGCCCTGATCGGCCCAGGGCCTGAGGCTGCTGCGCAGGCCGGGACTGACTGCCAGACCCAGGTCTCGGGACCGTTCGCGCAAGATATTGCGCAAACTGGGCGGCTGCGGCACGCCCTCGGGCACCGAAAACGCCAATCCCTGCGCCTGGCCTGGCCCGTGGTAGGGGTCCTGGCCGAGTATCACTACCCGCACCTGATGCAGCGCGGTCAGATCCAACGCCCACAAGGGCTGGGCCGGGTAGATCACCGCTTCGGCAGCGAGCCGGCCGGCGACGAAGCGGGCCAGGCCCTGGCCCGCGCTGGAGCTCAAAAAGGCTTCGATCAATGGCCGCCAATCGGCAGCCACCGACCAGCTCTGCGGCGACCAGGCCTGCAGCGCTGAAGACGCCGGGCCTACATCAAGGCCGTCAAGCGTGGCCTGAGCGGGGTCCAAGCCCCGAGACAGCGCCGGCCGTCGCGCCATCGCCAACTCAGGCGAAGAGTTCGGCCAAGACCTGGCCCGGCTCGGGGGCGCGCATGAAGGCCTCGCCCACCAGGAAGGCGTGTACGCCAGCGCGGCGCATCAGTTGCACATCGGCCGCGCTGCTGATGCCCGACTCGGTGACCAACAGGCGGTCGGCCGGCACCCGGGCCTTGAGGTCCAAGGTGGTTTGCAGGCTGACCTCGAAGGTCTTGAGGTTACGGTTGTTAATGCCCAGCAAGGGCGTCTTGAGAACCAGCGCACGATCGAGCTCGGCACCATCATGGACCTCGACCAGCACCGCCATGCTCAAGGACAGCGCCAGCGCCTCCAGATCGCGCAGCTGAGCGTCATCCAGGCAGGCGGCAATCAGCAAGATGCAGTCAGCCCCGGCCGCGCGCGATTCATAGATTTGATAGGCGTCAACCATAAAGTCTTTGCGCAAGACCGGCAGGTCGCAGGAGGCGCGAGCCTGCTTGAGATCATCGATGCCGCCCTGAAAGAACTGCCTATCGGTCAGCACCGACAGACAGGCCGCCCCATGCTCGGCATAGCTTTGTGCGATATCGGCGGGCACAAAATCGGGCCGCAACACGCCCTTGGAAGGGCTGGCCTTTTTGACCTCGGCAATCACCGCAGGCATACCAGCAGCCACTTTGGCGCGCATGGTGCCCAAAAAGTCACGGCTGAGCACCCGCGACTCTGCGTCGGCGCGCACCACGGCGAGCGACTTGCGCTTGAGTGCAGAATGTACCTCCTGGCGCTTGACCTCGACAATTTTCTCAAGAATATCTGCCACGATGTCGGTCTCCTTGGGGCCTCAGGCCGCTTTCAGGCGCGCGGTCGCGGCCACCAGTTCGTCGAGCTTGCGCCGGGCGGCGCCAGAGGCAATGGCGGCGCGAGCCATGTGCAAACCGCTTTGTATGCTGTCAGCCAGGTTGGCCGCATACAGGCCGGCGCCCGCATTGAGCGCGACGATGTCGCTGGCCGGCCCCGGTACGCCGTTGAGTACATCCATTAGCATCTGGCATGATTGCTCGGGCGCGTCGACCCGCAAGGCCCGGTTGCTGGCCATGGCCAGGCCAAAATCTTCAGGGTGAATCTCATACTCGGTGATCCGGCCGTTCTTGAGTTCGCCGACCAGGGTGCCGGCGCCCAGGCTGATCTCGTCCAAGCCGTCCTTGCCGTAGACCACCAGGGCGTGCTCGGCGCCCAGGCGCTCAAGCGCCCGCACCTGTATGCCCACCAGGTCCGAGTGGAAGACGCCCATCAGAATATTGGGCGCACTGGCCGGATTGGTCAGCGGGCCCAGGATGTTGAAAATGGTACGTACGCCCAGCTCCTTGCGAACGGGCGCGACGTTTTTCATCGCCGGATGGTGATTAGGCGCAAACATGAAGCCCACGCCCACCTCCTCGATGCAGCGGGCAATCGCCTCGGGCGTCAGATGAATATTGACACCGACCGCCTCCAGCACATCGGCGCTGCCCGACTTGCTGCTGACGCTGCGCCCGCCGTGCTTGCTGACTTTGCCACCGGCCGCAGCCACGACGAACATCGAGCAAGTGGAGATATTGAAGGTGTGCGAGCCGTCACCGCCGGTACCCACGATGTCCACCAGATGGCGGGTGTCGCTGACGCGCACGGGGGTGGCAAATTCACGCATGACCTGCGCTGCAGCGGTGATCTCGCCTATGGTTTCCTTCTTGACTCGCAGACCGGTAATGAAGGCTGCCGTCATGAGGGGCGACATCTCGCCACTCATGATCAAGCGCATGATGTGCAGCATCTCGTCGTGGAAAATTTCGCGGTGCTCGATGGTGCGCTGCAGCGCTTCCTGTGGTGTGATTTGTATGCGATGGGTCATGGATTTCTCCGAATGGCAATGATTGTCGGTGATGTGCGGCGCAGGCCGGGTAGGCTGAACTTCGCACAAGCCAGGCCGCTGAAAGCGCCGGACTCTCAGGCTTGGCGCAGGAAATTTTTGAGCATGGCGTGACCATGCTCGGTCAAAATGGATTCGGGGTGGAACTGCACGCCCTCGATCGGCAGACTCTCATGCCTGATGCCCATGATCTCGCCGCCTTGGCTGCGCGCGGTCACCCGCAGGCAGGGTGGGCAGCTGGACGATTCGACGGCCAGCGAGTGGTAGCGGTTGACCGTGAACTGCTCGGGCAGCCCGGCAAACACACCCTCGCGCGTGGTGGCAATTAGGCTGGTCTTGCCGTGCATCAACTGCTGCGCCCGCACGATGCGCCCGCCAAAGGCCGCGCCTATCGACTGGTGGCCCAAGCACACGCCCAAAATCGGCCGCTGGCCGGCAAAGTGGCGTATCGCCTCCACCGAGATGCCGGCTTCGGCCGGCGAGCAAGGACCCGGCGAGATCACCAGACGATCAAAATCGATGGCAGCCAGCTCAGGCACGCTGAGCTCATCATTGCGCACCACCTGCACCTGGGCACCAAGCTCACCGAAGTACTGGACGATGTTGTAGGTAAAGCTGTCGTAGTTGTCGATCATCAACACGCGCAGCGGGTTTTGGGCCGCACTCATTGCAGACCCTCCTCAACCAATTCGCTGGCGCGCAGCAGGGCCCGTGCCTTGGCCTCGGTCTCCTTCCACTCCAGCTCAGGCACCGAGTCTGCCACCACGCCAGCGGCCGCTTGCACGTACAGGGTCTGGTTCTTGATGATGCCGGTGCGAATCGCAATGGCCACATCCATGTCACCGGCGTAGCTCAAATAGCCACAAGCACCGCCATACAAGCCCCGCTTGCTCGGCTCAAGCTGGTCGATCAGCTCCATGGCGTGGACCTTGGGCGCGCCGGTGAGCGTACCCGCAGGGAAGGTGGCCTTGAGCACGTCCATATTGCTCATGCCCTCCAGCAAAATGCCTTCAACGTTGCTGACGATGTGCATCACATGGCTGTAGCGTTCGACCGCAAAAGCCTCGGTGACCTTGACAGAGCCGATGCGGGCCACCCGGCCGATGTCGTTGCGCGCCAGATCGATCAGCATCACATGCTCGGCCCGCTCCTTGGGATCGGCCAGCAACTCCTGCTCTGCCGCCTTGTCCTTTTCGGGTGTGGCGCCGCGCGGCCGGGTACCGGCCAGCGGACGGATGGTGATTTTGGTGCCGTCCTCGGTGGCCTCCTGGCGAACCAGAATCTCTGGGCTGGCGCCCACCACATGGAAATCTCCGAAGTGGTAGTAGTACATGTAAGGGCTCGGATTGAGCGAGCGCAGCGCGCGATACAGCGACAGCGGCGACTCGGTATAGCGCTTGCTGATGCGCTGACCCACCTGCACCTGCATGAAGTCACCGGCAGCGATCAATTCCTTGGCCCGATCGACGGCAGCCAGATAAGCTTCTTTAGGAAATTCACGCTGGGCCGGATGACTCTGGCTGACGCCGACCTGGGGCGCGCTCACCGAATACTGCAGTTGTTGCTTGAGGGCGCGCAGACGCTTTTTGGCGTTGGCAAAGGCTTCAGGCTGGGCCGGGTCGGCGTAGACGATCAGATACAGCTTGCCCGAGAGGTTATCGATGACCGCCAACTCCTCGCACTGCAAGAGCACGATGTCAGGGCAGCCCAGGGTATCAGGGGGGCATGAGGCCTGCAACTTCTTCTCGATATAGCGCACCGCGTCATAGCCAAAATAGCCGGCCAGGCCGCCGCAAAATCGGGGCAGACCCGGCCGCAGCGCCACTTTGAAGCGCTTTTGATAGGCCGCAATGAAATCGAGCGGGTTGTCGGAAGAGGTCTCGACCACTTGGCCGTCGGTCACCACCTCGGTGCGCTGATCAGGGCCAAAGCCGCTTGAACGGATCAGCGTGCGCGCCGGCAAGCCAATGAAACTGTAGCGGCCAAAGCGTTCGCCGCCGACCACCGACTCCAGCAGAAAACTATGGCGGCCGCCGTCCTGGCTGTAGGCCAGTTTCAGGTACAGGGACAAAGGCGTCTCCAGGTCGGCGAAGGCCTCCATCAACAAAGGAATGCGGTTGTAGCCCTGCTGCACAAGGCTCTTGAATTCAAGTTCGGACATCATGGCGCTGTTCTTTCTGAGGCAAGACTAGGCTTGCCAGCGGGGCCCAGGATCAGGCGAAAGATGCCGAATGCACGGCATCAGGGCGCAGCGCCAACCGAAGAAAGGGGTTGCCTAAAGGCGGGGCCGACCAGGGCCCGAGAAATGCTTCAGCCGCGCTGGGTCAGGCAGCGACGCCAGGGCCAAGCTCCCCGGTCTCCCGACCCCGTCAACATGATGCGGTGAATGAACATGCGCGAAGTGTAGCAAAGCCACAGGCGAAACCGTCCGGCCCGCCTGCGGCCAGCACTCAGCCGACCTCGGCCAGGTTGTGCTGGCTGTGCTCGTCCTGCTCAGGCAGGCCGGACTCGGACGAGCGACTGCTCAGCGCCTCCAGGCGATAGCCCAGGCTATAGACCGAGCTGAGCCGGTAGCCATTCTTGGGCCGCAGGTCGAGCTTGACGCGCAGGCGCGAGATATGGGTGTCGAGCGTGCGCGAGACCACATCGACCTGACCACCCCAGACGCTCTCCTGTAGGTATTTGCGCGAGAGCAGTTCGCCCAAGCGCGAGAACAACAGATAAGCCAGTTCGTATTCGCGGTGCTTGAGCTCGACCGGCTCGCCCTTAATGGTCAAGGTCTTGGACTTCTGGTCGAACACAAAGTCGCCCGATACCAGCACCTCGCCACTTTGCTCAGGGTAGGCACGGCGCAGCAGCGCATGCAGGCGCGCCAGCAACTCAGGCACCCGCACCGGCTTGCACATGTAGTCGTCGGCGCCAGCTTTGAGCGCCTCGACCAGGTCGCCCTCGTCCACATGGCTGGTCACGAACAGCACCGGCACCTTGGCTTTCAGGTTGGCGCGCACCCAGCGCACCACCTCCAACCCGGACATATCAGGAATGTTCCAGTCCAGGATGAGCAGATCAAAATTTTCGCGGCGTAATTCGCGCAGCAAGGCTTCAGAGGTGGCAAAAGGGTGGCTGACGTGCCCCAGGGCCAGCAAGAAGGAATTCATCCAATCGCGCTGGCTGTCGTCGTCTTCCAATATGGCAATACGCATGTTCGGACTCCGTAAATGGCAGAAATGCTGCCTGGAGCCAGATCTTAAATTTCCGGGGCCACTTTGTTAACTTATTACTTGCAATTCTTGGTAAAAAATGGCCTTGTTTTTCAATATTTAACAAATTGGACGAATCAGACAGATCACTCTAACTAGGCTTTGGTGGCCAATTGCACCCGCATGCTGTCAATGACTGCTTTGTAATCGGGCCGGCCAAATATCGCGCTGCCGGCCACAAAGGTGTCCGCGCCCGCTGCGGCCACGCGGGCGATGTTGTCGGCCTTGATGCCGCCATCGACCTCCAGCCGAATGTCCTTGCCCGAGGCCTCAATGCGTTTTTTGGCCTGCTCGATTTTCCGCAGCGCCGAGTCGATGAAGCTTTGCCCGCCAAAGCCGGGGTTGACGCTCATGATGAGGATGAGGTCGATGTCCTCGATCAGCCAATCGAGCACATCGAGCGGCTGACCCGGATTGAAGCTCAGCCCCACCTGACAGCCGGCGGCCTTGATGGCCTGAACGCTGCGGTGCGCATGGGCCGATGCATCGGGGTGAAAGCTGATCAGGTCGGCGCCGGCCTGCGCAAAAGCTGCGGCCAGCGCATCGACCGGCTGCACCATCAGATGCACGTCAATCGGCACCGCCTGGCCACCAGGCGTGAGCGCATGCGGCTTGAGCGCGCTGCAGATCATGGGGCCGAAGGTCAGGTTGGGCACGTAATGGTTGTCCATCACGTCAAAGTGAATCCAGTCGGCACCAGCGGCGATGACCTCGCGCACCTCCTGACCCAAACGGGCGAAGTCGGACGAAAGAATAGAAGGGGCGATGCGATAGGTCATGGTCGGATCCACCAAGCGATGTGGGACTCAGATTGTGCAGCAGCGCCGGCCGGGCAAGGCCCCCGACGCACAACGCGACACGCTTGTGGCTAATATGTGAACCATGAGCCGCTATCAAATCGCCTGCACCGTGCAGCCGCAGTTCCTGCCCGATCAATCCGCGCCCCATGAGGGCATCTACAGCTTCGCCTATACGGTGACAGTCACCAACACCGGCGAGGCGGCGGCGCAGCTGATTTCGCGGCACTGGATCATTTGCGACGCCAACGGGCTGCGCGAGGAGGTCAAGGGCCTGGGCGTGGTCGGCCAGCAGCCCCTGCTGCGGCCGGGCGAATCGTTTCAGTACACCAGCGGCTGCCGACTGCGCACCCGCAGCGGCACCATGCACGGCAGTTATTTTTTTGTGGCTGAAGATGCAACCCGCTTCGAGGCTGAGATTGCCCTGTTCGTGCTGGAGGAAGAATCCTCCTTGCCGCGCGTGATTCACTGACGCGGCCGCGAAAATTCGGGCGCTATGCTTGCGGCCCATGGGCGAATTTGATCTGATTGCACGCTACTTCACACGCCGGCCGCAGCGCGCGCTGCTGGGCGTGGGCGATGACTGCGCATTGCTACAGCCCCGGCCGGGCACGCAAATGGCCATCTCCTGCGACATGCTGGTCGAGGGCCGGCACTTCTTTGCCAATGTGGACCCCGAGAGCCTGGGCCACAAGGCCTTGGCTGTGAACCTCAGTGATCTGGCTGCCTGCGGCGCACGGCCGCTGGCCTTCACGCTGGCGCTGGCCTTGCCTGAGGTCGACGAGGCATGGCTGTCGGCGTTTTCACGCGGCCTGTTCGCGCTGGCCGATGCCCACAGCTGCGAGCTGATCGGTGGCGACACCACCCAAGGCCCGCTGAACATCTGCATTACCGTCTTCGGCGAGACCGAAGGGCAGCCGCTGCTGCGCAGCGGCGCGCAGGTGGGCGACGAGATTTATGTCAGCGGCCAACTCGGCGACGCGCATCTGGCGCTGCAAGGTCTGCTCGGGCGCATCACACTGCCGGCCGATCTGCTGGCCCAGACGCGCCAGCGCCTGGAGCGGCCCGACCCCAGGGTGGCTCTGGGCCTGGCCCTGCGCGGCCTGGCCAGTGCCGCCATTGATGTGAGCGACGGTCTGGTCGGCGATATCGGCCACCTGCTCAAGGCCTCGGGTGTCGGCGCCACTTTGGAGGCCGCCGCCTTAGCGCAGCTCTTGGGCGCAGGCGCCCATCCGGCCTGGTCGTCTCTGGCCCAGAACAGCCTCGGTCATGTGCTGGCCGGTGGCGACGACTACGAACTCGCATTTACTGCGCCGGTCTCAGCCCGAGATGCCCTGACCATGGTCAGCGAACACACCGGCGTACGCCTGAGCCGCATCGGCCGCATTGAGGCCGAACCCGGCCTGCGGCTGGTCGATGCCCAAGGCCAGTCTATGGACTACAGCGCACGCTCCTTTGACCACTTCGCACCTGCTCCATGATCAACACTCCGCCCGCTGCAGCAGCGCCCATGTTTCGGCCCCATGCGCGCTTCTTGCTCTCGCACCCGGCGCACTTCATCGCGCTGGGTTTGGGCTCAGGCCTCGCAAGCATCGCGCCGGGCACGGTCGGCACGCTGTGGGCCTGGCTCGCATTTTTGGTGATGGACCTGTTTCTCAGCCCAGTCGCTATCGGCTGGGTGATTGCGGCTGCCCTCCTGCTGGGCTGGTGGGCCTGCACCGTCACCGCCCAGAACATGGGGGTGGCCGACTCTGGGCATATTGTGTGGGACGAGGTGGTGGCGTTTTGGATCATCCTGTGGCTGCTGCTCCCAGCCGGCCTGGGAGTACAGATCGCTGCTTTTGCGCTTTTCCGATTTTTTGACGCGGTCAAATTCGGACCGGTCGCCTGGGCCGACCGGACCTTCAAGGGCCTGGGCCCACGCGGCGGTTTTGGCATCATGCTCGACGATCTGGTGGCCGCTTTTTGCACCCTGCTGGTCCTCGCACTGTGGAGCCACTTTCGAACATGAGTGATTTGCCCTTGACCCAAGAGGTGGCCGCCTTGCTGCTTGACCGTGGACTGATGCTGGCCACCGCCGAGAGCTGTACCGGCGGCTTGATCGCCGGCGCCTGCACCGACTTGGCCGGCTCTAGCCTGTGGTTCGATCGCGGCTTTGTCACCTACTCCAACGCCGCCAAGCACGACATGCTGGGCGTGGCGTCCGAGCTGATCGAGCGCCACGGCGCGGTCAGCGAGCCGGTGGCACGGGCCATGGCCAGCGGCGCACTACAGCGTTCGGCAGCGCAGGTCAGCCTGGCCGTCACCGGTGTGGCCGGCCCCGGCGGCGGCAGCGCCGACAAGCCGGTAGGCACGGTCTGGTTCGCCTGGGCCACAGGCGATCAGCTGCGCTCGGAGCGCCGGCAGTTTGAGGGGGACCGCGCAGCGGTGCGCGCGGCCACGGTCGAGCACGCGCTGCGCGGCGTGCTGGCACTGGTCGGGCCAGCTTCAAGCCACTGAGTCGCTCGGCTCGCCCGCGTCGTCGATCGAGAAACGGTACTGAATCTCTCCCCGCACGGTTTGGCCCGGTTCGTAGATGCAAGGCCCCCAGAGGGGCTGGTTGGGCGCATCGGGCAGATGCTGCGGCTCCAGGCACAAACCCGCGCCGCTGCCATACACCCGACCGTGCTTGCCGGCATGGCGCGGCAGGCTGCCGTCCATCGCCGCGCTGCTGAAAAACTGCAAGCCCGGCGCGTCTGACCAGACCTCCATCACGATGCCGCTGAGCGGCGAGCGCAGCCGCGCCTGGCGCTGCAGACCGCCGGCCTGTGCAGTGACATAGGCATGGTCATAGCCGGGCACTGGGCCTAGCCTGAGCTGCGCATGGCCTTGCGCCAAAGCCTGGCGGACGAGCCGCATCTGGCGGAAATCGAAAGCGGTGCCGGCCACCGGCTCAAAATGACCCAGCGGTATGCGGTCTGGACCGACCGGCACAAAGTGCTCGGCATCGATCTGCAGTTCATGGCCCAGCGCACTGGGCGACGCATCGCCGTCGAGGTTGAAAAACGGATGACTGGTAAAGTTCAGCGGCGTGGCCGCAGCGCTGACCGTGGCGCTGTACTCAAGGATCAAGGCAGCACCCTCCAGCCGGTGATGCACCTGCAACCGAACCTGCCCCGGAAAGCCGTCGTCGGCAAAAGTCCAACCCAGGCTCAGGCGTTGGCTGTCGCAGGCCAGCACCTCAAACACCTGATGCCGGCTGCCCTGCAGACCGCCGTGCAGGCAGTGGGGCCCGTCATTGGTGGGCAGGTCATGGAACTGACCGCCTTGGCTATAGCGGGCCTGCGCGATGCGATTGGCGAAACGGCCGATGAAGGCGCCCATCGAGGCCATGCCCCCCTGCAATTGCGCCAGGCTGTCGTAGCCCAGCACCACGTCGCGCAGCCGGCCTACGCGGTCAGGCACGATCAGCTGCAGCAGGCGCGCGCCGTGGTTGCACCAGGAGGCTTGGATCTGCGGCGAGCGCAGGGTGTAGAGGCCCACCTCGCGCCCACCGATCTGGCTGGCAAAGCGCTGCGGATCGAGCCGGCGCATCAGGTGATAGGCGCCGGGTTGAACAGCACCAGATCGTTGTGCAGCTTCCAGTGCTCGGCCCAGGTCTTTTTACCGCTGGCGACTGCCAGCAGCAGTTCGAACAATTCCTGGCCGGCCTCCTCGATGCTCAGCTGCCCATCGGCGATGCGACCGGCATTGAGGTCCATCAGGTCGTGCCAGCGGCGGGCCAGCTCGCTGCGGGTGGCCACCTTGATCACCGGACACGCCTGCAGACCGTAGGGCGTGCCGCGGCCGGTGGTGAACACATGCAGGTTCATGCCGGCGGCCAGTTGCAAGGTGCCGCAGATAAAGTCGCTGGCCGGGGTGGCGGCAAACACCAAGCCGCGCTGCTCGGGCCGCAGCTTGTCGCCAGGGGCCAGCACATGGCTGATCGCCGCGCTGCCGCTCTTGACGATAGAGCCCATGGCTTTTTCGACGATGTTGGACAGGCCACCGGCCTTGTTGCCCGGCGTGGTGTTGGCGCTGCGATCGACCCGGCCGCGCTCCAGATATTGGTCGTACCAGGCCAGCTCACGCACGATGCCTTCGGCTACCTCGGGCGTGGCGGCGCGGGCGGTGAGTTGCTCGACCGCGTCGCGCACCTCGGTGTTCTCGGAGAACATCACGGTGGCGCCGGCGCGCACCAGCAAATCGGCCATGGCGCCGACGGCCGGGTTGGCCGTCACGCCCGAGAGCGCGTCGCTGCCGCCGCACTGCACGCCCACCACCAAAGCGCTGGCCGGCACCGTCTGGCGCCTGCGCGCATTGAGCCGCTCCAGATGCGGCCGGGCGCTTTGCACAATGGCCTCGATCATCGAGGCAAAGCCCACATGCTGCGCGTCTTGCAAGCAGACCTGGTGCATGCCCTGAGCGCTGGCAATCGGCAAGCTGCCTGCCGGCAGCAAACGTTCGGGCTGCAGCTTTTCGCAGCCCAGGCTGACCAGCAATACCTCGCCGCCAAAATTCGGATTGAGCGCGATGTGGCGCAGGGTGCGGATCGGAATTTCGGCGCCCGGCGCGTCTATGGCCACGCCGCAGCCATAGCTGTGCTCGAGTGCGACCACACCGTCGACCTGCGGGTACAGCGGCAAAAGCTCGCGCCGTATGCGCTCGGCCGCGATGTCGACCACGCCGGCCACACACTGCACCGTGGTGCTGATGGCCAGCAAGTTGCGCGTGCCCACCGAGCCGTCGGCATTGACATAGCCTTCAAAGGTACGGCCCTCGAGCGGGGCGAGCGAGGGCACAGCAGCGGTGGCCAGCGGCAAACCTTGCAGGGCCCGCGCCGAGGGCAGCTGCAGCACGCGCTCATGCACCCAGCTGCCAGCGGCGATGTCGCGCAGCGCATAGCCTATGACCACCCCGTAGCGCAGCACCGGCGCGCCCTGGGGTATGTCCACCAAGGCCAGCTTGTGCCCTTGAGGCACCTTCTCGCGCAGCACCAGGCCCGCGCCGACCACGCCCTCGGGCAGCACCGTTGCAGCAGGCAAGCCGCCGTCATTGCCGACGATGGCCACATTATCCTGCGCATGCATGCGCAGGGTGAGGGGCTGGGGCTGCTGCGGCTCGGTCACGGTCAATCGCAGCTTACTTGAGCAGGCCAGGCAGCCACAGCGAGAAGGCCGGTACATAAGTAACGGCCAGCAGCGTCATGCCCAGCGCGCTGTAAAACGGCAAGATGGTGCGCATCACCTGCCCGACTGAAATTCCGCCTATGGCGCAGCCCACAAACTGCACCGTGCCGACTGGCGGGGTGTTCAGACCCAGGGCGCAGTTGATCAGCATCAAGATGCCGAACTGCAGCGGGTCCATGCCGTACTGCATCGCGATCGGCATGAAGATGGGTGTGCAAATAAGGATGGTGGCGGCCATGTCCAAGAAAGTGCCCAGGATGAACAGCAGCACATTGATCATCAGGAAGATGATCCAGGGGCTGTCGCTCACCAGCTTCATCAGCTCGCCGGTTTTTTGCGGCACCTCGTAGAGCGCCAGGAAGTAGCCAAAGGCGCTGGAGATGCCAATGAGCAGCAGCACCACGCCGGTGGTCTTGCAGGCTTTGGCGCAGGCCTTGAGAAAGTTCGTCCAAGTCAGCGTGCGGTAGACCACGGCGGTGATAAACAAGGCCCAGGCCACAGCAATCGAGGCCGACTCGGTGGCGGTGAAGGCGCCCGAGAGGATGCCACCCAAGATGATGACCACCACGAACAATCCCGGCAAGGCCGCCAAAAAGGCGGTGAGCACCATGGCCCAGCCGGGGAACTTGCCGTGGGTCGGGTAGCCGCGCTTGACCGCCACGTAATAGGCCGCCGCCAGATTGCACAGCGTCAAGATGATGGCCGGCACCAGCCCGGCCAGGATCAGCCCCAGCATGCTGACCGAGGCGATGCCCGCGGTGGCCAGGGTGAAGATGATCATGTTGTGCGAAGTCGGCATGATGGCGCCCACCAGCGATGCATGGGTGGTCACGTTGACCGCATAGTCGGTGTCGTAGCCCTCCTTCTTCATCAGCGGGATCATCACCGAGCCGATGGCCGACACGTCAGCCATGGGCGAGCCGGCCACGCCGCCGAAGATGGTGCAACCCAACACATTGCTCATGCCCAGGCCGCCTCGCACATGGCCGACCAGGCTGTTGGCAAAGCGGATGATGCGTTCGGCAATTCCGCCATAGAGCATCAACTCGCCAGCGAAGATGAAAAACGGAATGGCCAGGAAGGAAAACACCTGCATGCCGCCGACCATCTTCTGAAACACCACCGCCACCGGCAGGCCGGCCGCCAAAATGGTGGCCACCGAAGACAGGCCAATGGCAAAGGCCACCGGCACGCCCAGCACCAGCAGCAGCGTAAAACTCAACGCAAGAACCGTCAGTTCCATGCCGGCACCACTTCCTGGCCACGCGCCAAAGCCACCAGATGCTCGATGGAGAACAACACGATCAGCGCGCCGGCAATGATGATGGGCACATAGTCAATGCCGTCGGGCACCGGCAGCATGGGCTTTTTCTCACCCCATTTGGCGTTGGCCCAGAGCCAGCCGCCTTTGACCATGAGTGCGCCGAACAAACCCACCAGACCATGGATCAGAAATTCAATGCGCCGCTGCCATTTTTCGGGCAGCAGCACCACCAGCGACTCCAGCCCGATGTGGCCCGCATCGCGCACGCCCACGGCCACGCCAAATGCGGTCACGAAGAGCACCAGCAGCAGCGCCAGGTTCTCGGCCCAGGTGGGTGTGTCGTTGAGCACATAGCGGCCAAACACCTGCCACTGCACACACAGGATCAAGATGATCAGCAGTGCGACGGCCAGCATCAGGCACAGCTTGGCGACGGTGGCGCAGAACTTGGTCAACATGAAGAACTCAATGGAGAGTCCGGCGCGATCGTGTCACGCCGGACTGAGGCACAGGCGGGCTTACTTGATGTCCTGGATTGCCTTGACCAGACGCTTCATGTCGGGCGTGGTCATGAACTTGTCGTAGACCGGCGCCATGACGGACTGGAAGGATTTTTTGTCGACATCGACGATCTGCACGCCGGCGGCCTTCATGCGCGCCAGCGACTTGCCCTCCTGGTCGTCCCAGGCGGCGCGCTGCACCTTGACCGAATCCTTGGCGGCGGCGCGGATCATGTCCTGCTCGGCCTTGGGCAATTTGTCCCAGACGACTTTAGAGAACACCAAAATCTCGGGGGCCATGGAATGCTCGGTCTTGGAATAGACGGTGGCGGCCTCAAAGTGCTTGGCGGTGTCGTACGAGGGGAAGTTGTTTTCGGCGGCGTCGATCAGGCCGGTTTTCAGGCCGGTGTAGACCTCGCCATAAGGCATGGGGGTAGCGTTCGCACCCATGGCGCCCATCAGGGCCACCCACAGGTCCGATTGCTGAACGCGAATCTTCATGCCCTTGGTGTCGGCCACGGTCTTGACGGGCTTTTTGGCATAAATGGAGCGAGCGCCCGAATCGTAAAAGGCCAGGCCCACATAGCCGACCGACTCACAGGACTTGAGGATCTCGTCGCCGATCGGGCCATCGAGTGCCTTGCGCATGTGGTCCACCGAACGGAACAAAAACGGCATGGTGGGCACCATGGTCATGGGGCAGACGCCGTTCATCGGCGCCACATTGACCCGCACCATATCGAGCGCGCCAATCTTGACCTGATCGATGGTCTCCTTCTCGCTGCCCAAGGCGCCCTTGTTGAAGACCTTGACCTTGTGCTTGCCACCGCTGGCCTTTTCAAGCACGGTGCTCATGTGCTTGACGGCCACCACGGTGGGGTAGTCGTCGGCATTGTGGATGTCGGCCGAGCGGAACTCGGTGGCCTGCACGGACAGGCAAGCCAGGGCTGCTGCGGCAGCCATCAGGGAGGTCTTGAGTTTCATGGTGTCTCCTTTGGGGGGTTAAAACGCAACGGACAAACAGGGCCGCAGCTAACTGCTGTGGGCCATCCTGGGAAACCTTGAAAAGCACGGCTCGGGCAGACCGGTCGCGCCGGGGCGCAGAGCCACCACGCAGCCGCTCAGGCCCTGCGGATCGAGCTTGCTGTCGCCGGGCACGATGGAAGTCACAAACAGGGTGCCCAGGTCAGGCCCGCCGAAGCAGCACATCGCCGGCTTGGGAAAGGGCACAGGCGCGGTGCGCAGCAGCTGACCCTGGGGCGAGATGCAGTCGACCTGGCTGGCATCGTTGGCGCAGATCCAGTAATTGCCCTGGCTGTCGACCGCTGCGCCATCGGGGCGGCCCGCCATCTGGCGCATGTCCAGGAAGGACCGGCGGGCCGAAAGCTCGCCGCGCTCCACATCAAAGTCAAAAGCCCAGACTTGCTGCGACAGAGGATGAGAGTCCGACAGGTAAAACGTCTTGCCGTCCGGGCTGAAGCCCGAACCGTTGGAGGTGTACAGACCCTCCACATGCGGGCCGGTCAGGCCGCGCTCGTCCAGGCAGTACATGCCGCCCAAAGCCCGGTTCTGCGACTGCTCCATCAGCATGGTGCCCACCCACAGACGGCCACTGGCGTCGCAGCGCCCATCGTTAAAGCGGATGCCCTCAGCGGGGAAGGTCGCCAAGGCCAAGTCTTCCAAAGCGACGCTGCCATCCTCGCCCAGGCGGGCCGCGCTGATGCGCGTTTCCATGGCGGCGATCACCCGGCCGTCTTCAGCCAGCGCGATGCAGCCGACGCGCTCAGGCAGGCTCCAGGCCATGAGTTGCCCGGAGGACTGGCTCCAGCGGCGCACCCGGCGCGACTCAATGTCGACCCACCACAAGGCCTGTAGGCGCACATCCCAAACCGGGGACTCGCCCACACGGTCAGGGCCGGTGGCAATGACTTGAAAGGAACTCATCGCAAAGATTCGGGCAATCAGGGCTTGTGGAGAACAGAAATTTTGGTTATCTTATCAGTTATCAGACAACTGTAGCCAATTATTGCCCAAGCAGAGACGCCGGTGGCACGGGTTTTCCCCAGTGAACTCCAACCTTCCACTTCGCCGCAAGCCTCGCAACCTGGCCCTGGACCTGGTGGACACGCTCGGCACCGAAATTGGGCAGGGGCACTGGCCAGCGGGCCAGAAGCTGCCCACTGAAGCGGCGATCATGGAGCGCTTCGGCGTCAGCCGCACCGTGGTGCGCGAGGCGCTTTCGCGCTTGCAGGCCGGCGGCCTGGTCGAGACGCGGCACGGCGTGGGCACCTTTGTGCGCATGCCCGACGACAGCCCGCCCTTTCGCGTCAGCCCCGACCAGTTGGGCACTTTGCGCGAAGTCATCGCCCTTCTGGAGTTTCGCATCAGCGTCGAAACCGAAGCCGCCGCCCTGGCCGCCGCCCGCCGTCAGAGTGAGAATCTGGCCGAAATGCGCCTGGCCCTCGATGAGTTTTCTCATGCAGTGGAGCAAGGTCGAGATGCAGTTAGTGCTGACCATCGTTTTCACAGCGAGGTCGCCCGTGCCACCCAGAACACCCACTTCATGGACCTGATGAAGTCCCTGGGCCTGGGCGTGATCCCGCGCGCCCGCCTGGAAAATCCGGCGCCGCTGTCGGCCGAACGCCAGGCCTATCTGCGGCGGGTGAATCTGGAGCATGAGAGCATTTACAACGCTGTCGCGGAGCAGGATGTGGAGGCCGCCCGGGCGGCCATGCGCACCCACCTGTCCAACAGCCGCGACCGCCTGCGGCGCGGAGAGGCGGGTCAGGGCTGATGTCCAGCGCCGGGCCGTGCAGCCTTGAGTCCATAGAAACCAGTTGTACGATGTCTTATCATTAGAACCATGAATACCGCCTCCCACACCCCCGTGGTCCGCCAGATGCAGGTCATCCCGGTGGCCGGCCGCGACGGCATGCTGCTCAACCTGAGCGGCGCCCACGGCCCCTTTTTCACCCGCAACCTGGTGGTGATCACCGACTCGGCCGGCCACACCGGCCTGGGCGAGGTGCCCGGCGGCGAGAAGATCCGCCAGACCTTGGAAGACGCCCGCGCGCTGATCGAAGGCCAGCCGATTGGCAACTACAACGCCCTGCTGGGCGCGATGCGCCAGCGCTTTGCCGACCGCGACAGCGGCGGCCGCGGCCAGCAGACCTTTGACCTGCGCATCGCCATCCACGCGGTCACCGCGGTGGAAAGCGCGCTGCTGGACCTGCTGGGCCAGCACCTGGGCGTGCCGGTCTGCGCCCTGCTCGGTGAAGGCCAGCAGCGCGAGAAGGTGCAGATGCTGGGCTACCTCTTTTACGTGGGCGACCGCAAAAAAACCGACCTGGCCTACCGCAGCGAGCCGGGCGCCAGCGACGACTGGCTGCGCCTGCGCCACGAAGAGGCGCTCACGCCCGAGGCCGTGGTGCGCCTGGCAGAAGCCGCGCAGGCGCGCTACGGCTTTGAGGACTTCAAGCTCAAGGGCGGCGTGCTGCGTGGCGAAGAAGAGGTCGAGGCGATCCGCGCGCTGCACGAGCGCTTTCCCCAGGCCCGGGTCACGCTGGACCCCAACGGCGGTTGGCTACTCAAAGACGCGGTGCGCCTGATGCAGGGCATGCACGGCATCCTGGCCTATGCCGAAGACCCTTGCGGCGCCGAAGGCGTGTACTCCGGCCGCGAGGTGATGGCCGAGTTCCGCCGCGCCACGGGCCTGCCCACCGCCACCAATATGGTGGCCACCGACTGGCGCGAGATGGCGCACAGCATCGCCCTGCAGTCGGTGGACATTCCGCTGGCCGATCCGCATTTCTGGACGCTGCAGGGCTCGGTGCGGGTGGCGCAGCTGTGCCAAATGCACGGCCTGACCTGGGGCTCGCACTCCAACAACCACTTTGATGTGTCGCTGGCCATGTTCACCCACTGCGCGGCAGCCGCGCCCGGCCGGGTCACGGCCATCGACACGCACTGGATCTGGCAGGACGGGCAATTCCTCACCCAGGAGCCACTGCAGATTCGGGGCGGCTACGTCGAGGTGCCGAAGAAGCCCGGCCTGGGCATCGCGCTCGACATGGACGCGGTGAAAAAAGCCCATGCCCTCTACCAGCAGCACGGGCTGGGGGCCCGCGACGACGCCGTGGCCATGCAGTACCTCATCCCCGGCTGGAAGTTCAACAACAAGATGCCCTGCATGGTGCGTTGAATGCGGCGCGCAGCCCCATACCGACATCCATACCGACACCCACACCCACACCCCAAAGGCCCATCCATGAATTTCTGCTCTACCCGCCGCCTCATCACAGCCCTGGGCCTGTGCGCCCTGAGCCTGCCCGCCGCCTGGGCGCAGACCTTTCCGAGCAAGCCCATCAAGATTGTGGTTCCCTTTCCCGCTGGCGGCACTTCCGATGTATTGGCGCGGCTGGTGGGCCAGAAGATGAGCGAGTCCTGGGGTCAGCCTGTGGTCGTAGAAAACCGGCCTGGGTCCAACGGCAACCTGGGTGCCGAGCAGGTGGCCAAATCACCCGCCGACGGCCACACCCTGGTGCTCATGGATGTGGGCAATCTGGCGATTTCGCCCTCGCTCTACAAGCTGCCCTTCAATCCCTTGAGCGACTTTGAGCCGGTGGCCATGGTGGGCTATTCACCGCACCTGCTGGTCACCAGCAGCCAGGTGCCCGCCAACAATGTGGCCGAGCTGGTGGCCTGGACCAAGGCACAGAAGGGCAAGGTCAACTTCGCAGCCGCTGCAGGCATGGGCAGCGCGCCGCATCTGGCGGGCGTGATCTTCGCGCAGCGCACCGGCATCGACTGGGGCTACGTGCCTTACAAGGGAGGCGCGCAGGCCATCACCGATCTGATCGGCGGCCAGGTGGACCTGACCTTCAACGGCATGGTGGCCACGCTGCCACACGTCAAGAGCGGCAAGATCAAACTGATCGCCGTCTCCAGCGCCAAACGCAATCCGGTGCTCGGCGCCAACGTGCCCACGGTGGGCGAGAGCTTGCCCGGCTTTCTCACCGGCAGCTGGCAAGGGCTGCTGGCACCGGCGGGCACGCCCAAGGCGGTGGTCGACAAGCTCAATGCCGAGGTCTTGCGCATCACGGCGCTGCCCGATGTGCGCGAGCGGCTGACAACCCTTGGCGCCGAGCCTTCGGCCATGACGCCAGCCGACTTCGGTCAGTGGCTCAAAGCGGAAATCGCCACCATGGGCAAAGTCGTCAAGGACGGCAAGGTCACCGTCGAGTGAAGCGCCGCCTGCTGCTCCTTCCCCTCATCTGCATCTGAAGAAAGCCACGCCATGAAATTGGGATTCATCGGCCTGGGCATCATGGGTTTGCCCATGGCCGGCCACCTGCTGGCCGCCGGTCACGAACTCTTTGCCCAGTCGCGCAGCGGCGTGCCGCAGGCGCTCCAGGACGCGGGCGCCAAAACCTGCAAGACCGCCACCGAAGTGGCGCAGCAGGCCGACATTGTTTTTCTCATGGTGCCGGATACCCCCCATGTGGAGGAAGCGCTGTTTGGTGAGCACGGCGTGGCCAAGGGCCTCACCCCAGGCAAGACCGTGGTCGACATGAGCTCGATTTCACCGATGGCCACCAAGAAGTTTGCCGAGCGCATCGCGGCGCTGGGCTGCGACTACCTGGACGCGCCGGTCTCGGGCGGCGAGGTCGGCGCCAAGGCCGCCAGCCTGACCATCATGGTCGGCGGCAGCGAGGCCGGCTTTGCCAAAGTCAAGCCCCTGTTCGAGCTGATGGGCAAGAACATCACCTTGGTCGGCGGCGTGGGCGACGGCCAGACCTGCAAGGTGGCCAACCAAATCATCGTGGCGCTGAACATCGAGGCGGTCGGCGAGGCCCTGCTGTTTGCGGCCAAGGCCGGCGCCGACCCCGCCAAGGTGCGCCAGGCGCTGATGGGCGGCTTTGCCGCCAGCCGCATCCTGGAGGTGCACGGCGAGCGCATGATCAAGCGCACCTTCAACCCCGGCTTTCGCATCGAGCTGCACCAAAAAGACCTCAAGCTCGCAATCGAAGGCGCCAGCGCACTGGGCCTGTCGCTGCCGCACACGGCCAGCGCCTTGCAGATGATGAACAGCTGCGCGGCCAACGGCGGCGCAGCGCTGGACCACTCCAGCCTGGTGCGCGCGCTGGAGATCGCCGGCAACTTTCAGGTCGCTCAAGGCTGAGGTGAAGCTTGCGCTGTGCGGTCTTCACACTGTCGGTAGGAGCTGCAAGAGGGGACATTGCTCCCCTGTGGGGTCACCACCCCGTGGGGTCACCTCCCTGTGGGGTCACCTCCCTGTGGGGTCACCTCCCTGTGGGAGCGCCGCCCTCGGCGCGATGCGGCCTCAAACAGCCGACTTTGCTTATTCAAACGCTCCATCGCCGCGAGGGCGCGGCTCCCACGAGAGCACGCCTCCCATCACGGCCAGATGCCGGCCCCGAATTGTGGGAGGAGCGCGCCTCCCTTCAAGCCCAGGTGCAAGCTCCAAGTTGTGGGAGGCCCGCCCTCGGCGCGATGCGGCCTCAAACAGCCGACTTTGCTTATTCAATCGCCCCATCGCCGCGAGGGCGCGGCTCCCACAGGAGCACACTTCCCATCACACCCAGGTGCAAGCCCCAAGTTGTGGGAGCGCCGCCCTCGGCGCGATGCAGCCTCAAACAGCCGACTTTGCTTATTCAGTCGCCCCATCGCCGCGAGGGCGCGGCTCCCACAGGAGCACGCTTCCCATCACGCCCATGGGTAAGCCCAAAGTTGTGGGAGGGGCACGCTTCACATTACGCCCATGGGCAAGCCCAAAGTTGTGGGAGCGCCGCCCTCGGCGCGAATGGGCCTGTCCCAAGAGCCCGGCCCCGTTCAGTCGCCTCATCGCCGCGAGGGCGCGGCTCCCACAGGGGTGGGCTATCTTGCTTCATGCTGAGAAAGTGAACTTGCCGTGACCCCCCGCCAACTCCTGCGCGCCATGTTCGACGCGGCCATTGCCTCGGCCCAGCCGGCCGTGGCCGTGCCGCCGCATCTGCCCGACCCGGCCACGGTCAAAGGCCGGCTGGTGGTGATCGGCGCAGGCAAGGCCTCGGCCGCCATGGCGCGGGCGGTCGAGCAGCATTGGAAGGGGGACCTCATCGGCCTGGTGGTCACCCGCTACGGCTACAGCGTGCCTTGCGAGCGCATCGAAATCATCGAAGCTGCGCACCCGGTGCCCGACGAGGCAGGCCTGCGTGCGGCCGAGCGTATCAAGGCCTTTGTGCAAGGCCTGAGCGAAGACGATCTGGTGCTGTGCCTGATCTCGGGCGGCGGCTCGGCCCTGCTGCCGGCGCCCGCTGCCGGCTTGACGCTGGCCGACAAACAAGACATCAACGCACAGTTGCTCAAGAGCGGCGCTTCGATTGGCGAGATGAACTGCGTGCGCCGGCACCTCTCGACCATCAAGGGCGGGCGCTTGGCCGCGCTGTGCCAGCCGGCCCGGGTGCTCACGCTGCTGATTTCTGATGTGCCGGGCGACCAGTTGCCCGACATTGCGTCTGGCCCCACAGTAGCCGACCCCAGTACCTGCGCCGATGCCCTGGCGATATTGCAGCGCTACCGCATCACGGTGCCACCTGCTGCGCTCGCGCTTTTGGAGAGCGGCGCGGGGGAAACGCTCAAGCCCGGCGACGCCGGTCTGGCCCGCTGCGAAACCCGGCTGGTCAGCTCGCCACAGATTGGCCTGGAGGCGGCCGCCCGCGTGGCACGCGATGCTGGCTACGGTGTGTGCATCCTGGGCGACAGCCTCGAGGGAGAGGCGCGCGAGGTGGGCCGCGTGATGGCTGGCATCGCGCAACAGGTGGTCACGCACGGCCAACCCTTGAAGGCGCCTTGCGTGCTGCTCTCGGGCGGCGAGACCACGGTGACCGTGCGCGGCGCCGGCCGCGGCGGGCGCAACGTGGAGTTTTTGCTCGCGCTGGGCGTCGCGCTCAAGGGCCAGGCCGGCGTGTGGGCTCTGGCCGGCGACACCGACGGTGTGGACGGCATCGAGGAAATTGCCGGCGCGCTACTGGCCCCCGACACCCTGGCGCGCGCGCGCGAGCTTGGCATCAAGGCCACCGAGCGTCTGGACGACAACGACGGCCACGGTTTTTTCGGCGCGCTCGGCGACGCCGTCATTACCGGCCCGACCCTGACCAATATCAACGACTTCCGGGCGATCCTGATTCAAGGCGCCTGAATACCTAAGGAGAAAAGCATGGACCTGCCCATCAATCATTTCAAGCGCGCCCTCAAAGCCGGCAAGCTACAAGTGGGCCTCTGGTCGCACCTTTGCAGCCCGATCAGCGCCGAGATCCTGGGCCAGTGCGGCTTTGACTGGATGGTGCTGGACATGGAGCACTCGCCCAATGAGCTGCCGCAGATCCTGAGCCAGTTGCAGGCGCTCAAGGACAGCCCCACCATGCCCATCGTGCGCCCGCCCTGGAACGACATGGTGACCTTCAAGCGCCTGCTCGACATTGGCGCGCAGACCCTGGTCGTGCCCTACATCCAGAACGCCGAGGAGGCACGGCTGGCCGTCTCCTACACCCGCTATCCACCCCTGGGCGTACGCGGCTACGCAGGCGCGCCGCGCGCCAGCGGCTATGGGCGCATCAAGGACTACGCCAAGCGCAGCTCGGATGAAATCTGCCTGCTGCTGCAAATCGAGACGGTCGAGGGCCTCAAACACCTGGAAGAGATCGCCAAGGTCGACGGGGTTGATGGCGTCTTCATCGGCCCGGGCGATCTGTCAGCCGACATGGGCCACCTGGGCAACCCCAAGCACCCCGAGGTGGTGGCCGCGGTGGACGATGCTTTCAAGCGCATTCTGGCCTGCGGCAAAGCGCCGGGCATCCTGATCGGCGATGAGGCCTTGGCTAAACACTTTGTCGAGGTCGGTGGGCTGTTCGTCGCCGTCGGTGCCGACCAGAACCTGCTGCGCGACAGCGCCAGCGCGCTGGCCGCTCGCTTCAAAACCGCATGAAGCTGGAGGCCGTATGAACCCTGTCAGCACCCTGCGTTTTTCGCGCCTGCTGCTCACCGGCGCGGCCGGCGGCCTCGGCCGCGAATTGCGCCCGCGCCTCAAAGCCTATTGCGATGTGCTGCGCCTGAGCGATGTGGCGGCCATGGCGCCAGCCACCGCAGGCGAAGAAGTGCTTGAATGCCCGCTGCAAGACGCCGACGCGGTGATGAAATTGGTCGACGGCGTACAGGCCATCGTGCATCTGGGCGGCGTCTCGACCGAGCAGCCCTGGGCGCCTATTTTGGCGGCCAACATCATGGGCATGGTCAACCTCTATGAGGCGGCGCGCAAGCACCAGGTCAAGCGCATCGTGTTTGCCAGCTCCAACCATGTGATGGGCTTTTACCGGCAGGACCAGGTGGTGGATGCCCTGTCCCCGCCCAAGCCCGACGGTTTTTATGGCCTGTCCAAGGCCTTTGGAGAAGACGTGGCGCAGCTCTACTGGGACCGCTGGGGCATAGAAACCGTCAGCGTGCGCATAGGCTCGTCCTTCCCCGAACCCAAAGACAGGCGCATGCTCTCGACCTGGCTGAGCTACGACGACCTCGAGCGCCTGGTCATGGCCGCACTCACCGCGCCGGTGGTGGGCCACAGCATCATCTACGGCACTTCCGACAACCGCAGCAGCTGGTACGACAACCGGCTGGCCCGCCACATCGGATTTGCGCCCCAGGACTCCTCAGAGCCTTTCCGCGCGGCGGTCGAGGCCGCGCAGCCGGTGCTCGACCTGAAGGATCCGGCGGTGATTCATCAGGGCGGCGGTTTCGTCAAGGCTGCTCCACACGGCTGAGGAGCTCAGGCCCTGGCCCGAGCACCAGGCCACATCGGCACCTGCAAGCCCGTTTGGGGAAACCGGGTTGCACAATGACTGCAAAAAAGCCGAGAAAGGGCCGTCAAAAGTCCCACCTTCGGCTGGAGGCCGCCAGGGCTTGCCCCTAGGAATGTAAATATTTGTGTTGCAGAATAGGCTAGACCTCAGGAGGGGCCCGCCATGCTTGACCGACTCGATGCCGTTCTGCCCGTGCGTTACTGGGCCCTGGCCCTGTGTGCCACCACAGCCGGCGCATCCCTGCTCAGTGTGCTGGTGTTTCAACAAGGGCTTTGGCTGTTGCTGGCAGCCGGGGTGCTGACGGCGCGCGGCGTGCTGGACCTGCGCCAGACCCACCATGCGATCACCCGCAACTACCCGCTGATCGGTCATCTGCGCTTTCTGCTCGAATTCATACGGCCCGAGATCCGGCAGTACTTCATCGAAAGCGACCGCGAAGCGGCGCCTTTTTCACGGGCCCAGCGCTCGCTGGTGTATCAGCGGGCCAAGGGTGCGCCCGACAACCGGCCCTTCGGCACCCAGCTCGATGTCGGGCAGGGCGGTTATGAGTGGATCAACCATTCCATGCAGCCCAGCCGCCTGTCCGATGCCAACTTTCGGGTCTGGATAGGTGGCGAGCCGGGCAAGCCTTCTGCATCGCGCTCGCCCTGTACCCAGCCTTACCAGGCCAGCGTGTTCAACATCTCGGCCATGAGCTTCGGCTCGCTGTCGGCCAATGCGATCTTGGCGCTCAACCAGGGCGCGAAAACCGGCGGCTTTGCCCACGACACCGGCGAAGGCTCGATCTCGCGCCACCACCGGGTGCATGGCGGCGATCTGATCTGGGAGATAGGCTCGGGCTACTTCGGCTGCCGCAACGAAGACGGGAGCTTCAGCGCCGAAGGCTTTGAGGAGAACGCGCGCGATCCGCAGGTCAAGATGATCGAAATCAAGCTCAGCCAGGGCGCCAAGCCCGGCCACGGCGGTGTGCTGCCCGGCGCCAAGGTCACGCCCGAGATCGCCGAGGCACGCGGCGTGCCGGTGGGCGTGACCTGCGTATCGCCGGCCAGCCACAGCGCGTTTTCAACGCCGGTGGAACTGATGCACTTCATCGCCCGCCTGCGCGAGCTCTCCGGCGGCAAGCCCACCGGCTTCAAGCTGTGCATAGGCCATGCCTGGGAATGGTTTGCCATGGTCCGGGCCATGCTCGAGACCGGCATCACCCCCGACTTCATCGTGGTCGACGGCGCCGAAGGCGGCACCGGCGCTGCACCGGTGGAATTCACCGACCATGTGGGAACGCCCTTGCAAGAAGGCCTGCTGCTGGTCCACAACACCCTGGTGGGCGTGGGCCTGCGCGAGCGCATACGCATTGGCGCGGCCGGCAAAGTGACCAGCGCCTTCGACATTGCCCGCATGATGGCCCTGGGCGCCGACTGGTGCAATGCCGCGCGCGGCTTCATGATGGCCTTGGGCTGCATACAGGCGCAAACCTGCCACACCGGCCACTGCCCCACTGGCGTGACCACCCAGGACCCGCTGCGCCAACGCGCCCTGGTGCCGGCCGACAAAGCCCAGCGCGTCCACCACTTTCACCACAGCACCTTGCACGCGCTGCAAGAACTGGTGCAGGCCGCCGGCCTGGCCCACCCCAGCCAGATCAGCGCCGAGCACATCATGCGGCGCATCAGCGATACCGAAGTGCGGCCCCTGAGCCAACTCATCCCCCAACTCGAACCCGGCGCCCTGCTGGGCGGCAAACTCACAGGGGTCTGGCGCGAACACTGGGACCGCTCTACAGCCACCAGCTTTGCGCTGCAGCCGGCGACGGAGGGGAAGGCCCGGGCCGAAGGGCGGCGAAAGGCGGTGGTGGTGGATGAGGTGCAGGCGCCGTTGTTGTGAGACCAGAGGCAGCCCTCACTCACCTGAAGGCTCAGCCAAGGCCGCGCTGGGAATCCATTCTTCGCCTCTCGGTACTTCAACCACAAAGGGGGGCGAGGCCTTAGGCCCCACTGCGGCCACTCGCCGAACGCTTGTTGATCCAGTCGAGCAAGGCCTCATTCATACGGGTCTGCCAACCTGATCCGCTGGCTTTGAAGTACTGCAACACTTCAGGGCTGTAGCGCACGCTGACCAGCTGCTTGGTCGCTGCAATCTGCGGGCCGCGCTCACCGCGCTTGCGCTTGGCTGCCAACGCAGCCCGGGCAGCAGCGTAGCCACCCCCCTTGACGAGGACTGCGCCCGCCATCTGTTTCTTTTCCTCGGCCGTCAAGGGCCGATCCTTGCCTGGCGCGGCGGCAATCAAGGCTTCCCAATCAGCGGAAGTAGCCGGAAGCATCTTTCGCGCAGCGACGGATTTCATGCTTTTCTGCCTTTCGAAGACTGATGATGTGCGGCTCATCGCCTCGCTCTGTGTAAGTCATGTGCACGACGATGCCGTCGAGCCAGCCGAGCAGATTGATCCGCTGCTCGCCATACGTCTGCCGGTCATCTTCCCAGGCGAGGACCGGTGCGTCAAAGACTGCCTCGGCACCCAGGAAGTCCAGTCCATGGACTCTGATGTTGCGCAGGCGCTTCGGTTCATCCCAGGATGCCATGATTTTAATGTAGCTACAGCGGGATAGTCGAGGCCGCTTGAACAGTGCGCCTGATGTTCCCCAAAGTGATCGTCGCCGATCTCTGCCGGCGTAGGTGGCAAGTCATTCAGGCGCGACGAAATTACGCCGGGGGGTTTGTCCAATCAACAAAGGACCTGAACGTCCCAGCATTGAGCGGTGTGTGGCGATCTTATTGCCGAGGCTGCAAAACCAGCCGCACAGACAAGCCGGCCAGAACAGTACCCATGATCAGGCGCTGCGCACGCAACCAGCGCGGGCTTTCACGAAGTAAGGCGGTGCTCGATGACGCCAGAAGCATGATGACCCCGTTGCACGCGGCACTGATTGCAATTTGAATTCCACCAAGCATCAAGAACTGAAGCTCTGCGTTTCCTCGCGAAGGGTCAATGAACTGAGGCAGCAGGGCAAGGTAAAAAAGCGCCTGCTTTGGATTGAGCAGGTTGGTCACCAGGCCCATCACAAATAGGCGTCGAGGACTATCGATAGGCAGTGCCTGAATACCCTGGGGGCTTGGAGATTTCCCGACGATGGTCGTCCACGCCAAATAGGCCAAATAGGCGGCACCCGCGAGGCGCAAGGCATCGTAGGCTAAGGGAATGGCCAGCAGCAGGCCGGTCAATCCGAGCGCTGCGAAAACGAGGTAGATGACCGATGCAGTCGCAACGCCCAAATAGGAGATGAAGCCAGCCACGCGGCCCTGCGTAAGCGTCCTTGAAAGCAGGTACATCATGTTGGGGCCGGGAGTGAGCACCAAGCCCAGGGTAAGTACAGAGAAGGCTGCGACTCGTTCGAGATCAAGCATGTGCGCTCATCCGGATCGTGGAGGAAGGTGGCTCAGCGGATGCTAGTTATCGCCTTATCCTGACGGAGTAGGTGGTGCGGGGCCGAGGGAAAGGCGGTTGACGCGGTGCGACGAGAATGTGCGCAACCTGCCATCCTGCAATTAGGTAAGCGATGAGCCATGAACTTGAACTTCCTTCCTTTATATTCGTGCGCCGGAAAGGGGCAGGTCACAGCCGTAAGCGCCTCCCTTGCATGACCAGTTACACGACGCACTAAGAGTTTGAGTTTCGAATCCTGATGGCCTCCTCGACAGCGTTTGCAAGGTGCTCGGAGATCCAAGCGTATCTTTCTTGGCTCGTATTGCCTGCAGGGCTGTAGCATTTCACCAGGGCCGAAAGCGGGCGGTTTGTGGGCCCGTGAGTGATGTGGTCGAATGGGTTCTCGCCCATAGTGGCAATCTGGCCGAAGCGATTTTTAAGGCCGTGAATAAGAACTCCGACGACCCCAAGCCCATCGTTCCACGACTTAATGATCTCGTAATTGATCCACTTGCGTTTGGCAGTTGATGCCCCGACTAGGACAATGGTGCATGTCCGGCCATGCATCTGGCCAGCAATCCATTGCCGGATTTTCTTGTCAGCATTTGCGCCGCAGGCGACTGACTCCCAATCGTTGTCCGACGCCGGCTGGTTACCTTCGATTGCGCCTATCTGGCGTACGGTTGAGGCGCGCCAATTGTCCGGTTCATAGTGAAAACTGTAAAAGCATCTGCGCGCCATTGAAATCGCCCTTTGCCTACTACTTGACGGCATACATGAGAAATAGCATGACGGCAGCTAGCCCACCGTAGTATGCAACCAGGGTCCGGGACAGAAGGGCGCACGCCCAGGAGTTATGTGGATCGGCGCTAAACGGGCGGGTATCCATGGAGAAATCAATGTCAGCCTCGTTCATCTGCCGGACATGGTCATAGAGCGCCCGAAAACGGCGCTCTTGGCTCAGGAAATAGCTGTCGAGGCACCAGAAAATCACCAAAGGAAAGTAGGCGACAAGAACGTACGCCTTGTTAGCGTCCTTTGCAGCAAGGGCAAATAAAGCAGCTGTCAGCGTGACGCTCCAACCCTTCAATAGGAACAAGTTACCAGCCATCCGGTTGACCGCCGACTGGACAAACTCAAGGTGCTTGTGCTTATCGGAGAACATCAGCGGATCTAAGGTGGTTCTTTCTTAACTACTTCCATGGCCGCCTGATAACACTGCCGCCCCCGCGGGAGAAAAGTCGTCTGGCATCCATGACCTCTTCCTCAGTTCTGCATGAATGAGCAGGCATCACAAAGCCGAGGAAATCGCCGCATCGTCGTCGGCGTCGAATCGCGCGAAGGGTCCACAGGGTCATCTGGTTTCTTAACTTCGACTATAGGTACAAGAGATTGAAAATTTGCCTCGGCAATGTGAATTCTTCTAACAACTGCGATTGGTGATGACTTCAGGCCTAGATCGCCCTTTGAACCGACGAATGCAGCGTGGCTTCATGATGGCCTTGGGCTTCACAGACACGCCCAACCGGGCCTCGGGAAGCAAGCCGACCGACGACAGGATGCACAAGACTACGCCGATGGCAGCGGCGCAGGCGCCTTCTCCGGTAAGGCGCCTCTCAGGCCGCCTGTGCCAGTGGAAGCACTATCTCGACCGACTCGTAAGGCACTGAGACCAGGCCGTCCTCCGTCCGCTCGATCAGTCCCAGTTCTTCCAGGCGAGTCACGTCCGTGTGGACGTTGGAGTAGTTGCGCTGGGCAGCCTTAGCGAGGGCGTAAACGCTGCAGGGGCCGGCCTGATGCAGAGTGCCGAGCAGGTCTACGCGCGCGGGCGTGAGCTCTGAAAAGAGCGTGCGAGCAGACTCGAAGCTCAGTCTGAAGTCTGGTGAGACACCTCGGCGGCTCGCGGCCATCTGCGCCTTTGCGGAGAGGGCAGCTGAACCGCGCTTTGCAACTTCGATGATGGCTTTCATGCATTGCATCATGGCAATACATGGAGCAGCGGTCAACCCACTGCCGCTTTGTGGCGCCTGCGTTGAAGCCCAGGGCATCCCGGGTGACCTGCGCCCCTGGCGAGCAGCGCCATACGATGTGTTTCTAAACCAGAGCGCAGCGCACAGAAGAGCTCACATCACCGACCCGCAAACCCCGTTCCGAGCGCCTTCTTATCCGCCCCAGGATTGAGCGCAACCCCCAGCCGCTCTAGCCGCTTGCGCATGGCCAGCACGGCCTTGTCCTTGCTCAGCAATACAGCTTGGTGGGCTACGGCGAGGTCGATGAATTTTTGGTCGTCGGCGTCTTTGCAGGTGCAGGTGGCCTTGGGCGCGGTGGGGCACAAGGTGGCGCGTGCATCGAAGGTGGCCATCACTTGGGTGGGAGTGAGGCGGTAGAAGGCGAGGCGAGGCTGGAGTTGGGGGTAGTCGAGCACGCGCAGGAGTTCTTCACGCATGGCGGCAGTCGCCAGCCACTGCAGGTGGCCGGCTTCGAGTGCGGCGTGCAGCTCGGCGCTGTTCGGGTCGCTAAAAACCAATAGGTCGAGCACGACGTTGGTGTCGATGACCACGGGGGTGTGGACCTCGCGCTGGGTCTGCGGCTGTTCTACCGCAGTTGCGCCATCCGCAGGCTGTGCCCCCACCGCAGCGTGTGCCCCCACCCCTGCCCTCCCCCAGAGGGGGAGGGAGTTTGCAGCCCTAGGGCTTGATTCAGAGCGGCTCACTACAAAGATTGCCCGGCGGGCGAGGCAAGCCCTGCTGGTGGTGTTTGCGGCGCTTCGGTCTTGCGCCGCGAGCCGGCTACCAGGTCGAAGCGGAACAGCCGGCATTCGATGGGGCCGTTCCACATCGGTACTCGGCGCGACTCTTTAAGGCGCATCTTGCCGGGCAGCTTGAGGTCGGGTGTGAGCAAGTGGGCGCTCCAGCCTGCATATTGTTTTTTCCAGTGGGCGGCGAGGCGCTCGAAAAAATCGTCGACCTGCTGGCCGGTTTCGGTCTGCGCATGTTCGCGCCCGCCCGGGGCGCTGCGCGCCGGGGCTGGCCTGGCGCTCAAGGGCTGGCCGAATTCATCGACATCGTGTTCGAAAGACGCAGCGGGCCCGCCCCGTTGCGGCGCGCGGCGGCCGCCGCCGGGGGCGGCCACACCGGCTACTGCAATGCGCTCGCCATAGGGCGGGTTGAGCAGCATCACGCCGCTGGGCGCTGGTGGCGGGCGCTGCAGGGCGTCGCCGCCGCGCAGTTGCAGAGCATGAGCCACGCCGGCGCGCTCGGCATTGCGCTGTGCAAAGTCGACCATGCGAAACGAGACATCGCTGCCGAACACGGGTGCCACCGGCGGCGTGATCAGGCTTTGAGCTTCGCGGCGCAGGCCCTGCCACACCGCATCTTGATAGGGCTTGAGCTTTTCGAAGCCAAAGCGGCGCAGCAGGCCCGGCGCCATGTGGCAGGCGATCTGCGCGGCCTCAATGACGATGGTGCCCGAGCCGCAGCAGGGGTCGTACAGCGGCACGCCGTCCTCGCACTGCTGGTCCCAGCCGCTGGCTGCGATCATGGCCGCAGCCAGGGTTTCCTTCAGGGGCGCGTCGCCCTTGTCCTCGCGCCAGCCACGCTTGAACAGGGGCTCGCCCGAGGTGTCGATGTGCAGCGTGACGGTGTCTGTCGTCAGGTGGGCATGGATGCGCACATCGGGCCAGCGGGTCTCCACGCTCGGGCGCTGGTCATTGAACTTGGCGCGAAAGCGGTCGGCCACCGCGTCCTTGATGCGCAGGGTGGCAAAGTTCAGGCTCTGCAGCGGGCTGTGCTGGGCGGTCATCTCGACCTTGAAGGTCTGGCGCGGATCAAACCATGCCTCCCAGGCCACATTGCCAGCGGCGTTGTAGAGGTCTTCTTCGCTGCGGTAGGCATGGTGGGCCAACTGCACCAGCACCCGCTGAGCCAGCCGGCTGTGCAAATTGAGCTTGAGCGCATCGCGCCAGCTGCCTTGCAGGGCGACGCCCGCGCGCCAGGCTTTGGGGGCGATGCCGGCGATGCGCTGCACCTCAGCGGCGAGCAGGTCCTGCACCCCGGCGGCGCACGGTAAAAACAGGGACAAGCCGTTCACAAAGTCTTTCGCAGATTGGCCGGCGCAATGCGCAGGGCCTCGCGGTATTTGGCGACGGTGCGGCGGGCACACTCAATGCCTTGCTCGCGCAGCATGTCGGAGATCTGGTTGTCGCTCAGTGGCTTGTTGGCGCTTTCGGCAGCGACGAACTGCTTGATGAGCGCACGCACTGCGGTGCTCGATGCATTGCTGCCACTCTCGGTACCCAGGCCCGAGCCGAAGAAGTACTTGAGCTCGAAGGTGCCAAAGGGCGTGCTCATGTATTTGGCGGTGGTCACGCGCGAGATGGTCGACTCATGCAGGCCCAGCTCGTCGGCAATCTCGCGCAGCACCAGTGGGCGCATGGCCAACTCGCCGTGCAGAAAGAAGTTTTTCTGCCGCTCGACGATGGCGGTCGAGACGCGCAAGATGGTCTCAAAGCGTTGCTGCACATTCTTGATGAACCAGCGCGCTTCCTGCAAGCGCTGCTGCAGGGCGGCGCCCTGCTGGCCTTTGTGCTGCTTGAGGGCGTTGGCGTAAATATCGTGTACCCGCAAACGCGGCATCACGTCGCTGTTGAGCGTGACTTTGAATCCCTTGCCCGACTTGATCACCAGCACATCGGGCACCACCAGGTTGCGCTCAAGGTTGACAAAGCGCCGGCCGGGCTTGGGGTCGAGCCGGCCGATGATGCCGATGGCCGCCTTGATCAGGGCTTCGCTCAAGCCGGTGGCCACCACCAGGCGTTTGACGTCGCGCTTGGCCAGCAGCTCCATGGGCTGCTTGCACACCGCAATGGCGGCGCGGGTCTCTTCGGTGTTGCGCTCATCGAGCAGCTGCAAGCCCAGGCATTCGGCCAGGTCGCGCGCGCCCACACCAGCGGGCTCCATGTTGTGCAGCAGGCCCAGGGCCATCAAAAAGCGCTGCTGCAGCTCTTCAAACTCTTCCAGGTCGTCGCCGGCCAGCGCAGCGGCCAGCTCCTCCAGGCTGTCTTCCAGATAGCCGTCGTCGTTGAGCGATTCAATGAGGAAATGCAGGGCCGCGCGGTCTTCATCGGACAGGCGCAGCGACAGGGCCTGCCGGTGCAGGTGTTGCTGCAGGGTCTCATGGCTGCGGGCCAGCTCGATGGCATCGGTCTCTTCGTCGTCGTTGTTGTTCTTGCGCGCCGGCGCGTCGCTGCCCCATTCGCTGTCGTCGGGCGCGGTCTCGACCGAGCCGTCGCCCTCCCAGCTTTCCTCCAGCGGCGCGGCCGCGTCGCTGTCACTGCTGGGCGTCTCCGACGAGGTGCTGCTGTCGATCACCGGTGTCGCTATCTCGGGGGGGCTGCTCGCTTCCTGCGCGCCCTCAAAATCGCGCGCATCCGAGGTGACCGGTGTATCGGCCTGATTGAGGCCAAAGTCCTCGCGCTCGGCGGTCTCGTCGCTGCGCTCGAGAAACGGGTTTTCGTCGAGCATCTGCTCGACCTCCTGGCTCAGCTCCAGGGTCGACAGTTGCAGCAGGCGGATGGATTGCTGCAGCTGGGGCGTGAGCGCCAGATGCTGCGAGACGCGAAGGGACAGGCCTTGTTTCATGGCCTACATTCGGAAGTGCTCGCCCAGGTAGACCCGGCGCACATCGGCGTTGTTGACGATTTCAGCGGGCGTGCCCTGGGCCAGCACATGGCCCTGGCTGATGATGAAGGCGTGGTCGCAAATGCCCAAGGTTTCGCGCACATTGTGGTCGGTGATCAGCACACCGATGCCACGGGCTTTGAGAAAGCCGACGATGCGCTGGATCTCGATGACCGCAATCGGGTCGATGCCGGCAAAAGGCTCATCGAGCAAAATAAAACGCGGCTGGCTGGCCAGGGCGCGCGCGATCTCCACCCGCCTGCGCTCGCCGCCCGAGAGTGCCGGCGCGGCCGATTTGCGGATTTGCTCGACCCGCAGGTCGTGCAGCAGCACATCGGTGCGCTTGTCGATTTCGGCCTCGCCCAGCGGCACGCCTGCGGCATCGGTTTGCAGCTCGAGCACCGCCCGTATGTTTTCTTCCACGGTGAGCTTGCGAAAGATCGAGGCTTCCTGCGGCAAATAGCTCAGACCCATGCGGGCGCGCTGGTGGATGGGCAGTCGCTCGACCGACTGGCCGTCGATGCTGATGCGCCCCGCATCGGCGCGCACCAGGCCCACGATCATGTAGAAGGACGTGGTCTTGCCAGCACCGTTGGGACCGAGCAGGCCCACCACCTCGCCGCTTTGCACCGCCAGTGACACGTCCTCGACCACCAGCCGGCTGCCGTAGGACTTGCGCAGGCCCATCGCCTCCAGCCGACTGGGCTGACGCGACGCCTTTGCTGCGGCATCGGGCGAGGCACTGGGCTCCATCGGGCGCATGCGGCCTGTCTATCTCGGGTTGCCCAGCGCCGGGCTGGGCCGCAGCGCGGGCCCCGGCGCAGGGGCTGAGGGCGGTGGCGCAGCGCCGGCAGCGGCTGGTGCCGGGCGCGGCGAGAGTTGGGCGCGCACCCGGCCGCCCGCAGCACTTGCCGGAGCGCCCACACTGCGCGGCTCGCCGTCGACGGTAAAGACCTCGCGGCTGTTGTCGTAGCGAATCACAGCGCCAGAGGTTTCGTCGGCCACCTTGGTGCCCACATAGCGGCGCAGCACCGCCTGGCGGCTCATTTGCAGGGTGTCGGCACGGCCGTCGTATTCAATGAGCTCGGCCTCGGCCTCGACATATTCGTCGAGCCCGTCGCGCTTGCTGCGCCACAAAGCCAGCTTGCCAGGCGCTGCCTGTATGGTGGCCCGCTGGTAGCCATCGCTGGTCTGGGTCACCTCGACCCGCTCACCGCGCAAGACCATGCTGCCTTTGTTGATGATGACGTTGCCGGTAAACAGCGTTTGCTGCTTGAGCTCGTCGTGACGCATCGCGTCGGCCTCAGCGTTAAGCGGCTTGAAGCGGTCGGCTTTTTCGGCGTGGGCCGCACCGAACACCAGCGCAAACAGCGCGGCGGTCAGGATGGAGGGGTAAAGCCGGGTCATGGGTAAGGCACGAATCTTGCAGTTTCTGCGAATGATTGTAGCCACCCAGACGGCCCCTGCCGCATCATGCCCCCCTTAAGGAGCAGGGGAAGCGGCCGAGCGGGGCCTGGTCATCCCCAGCCGCTGCCGCGGTGACTCAGGCCTTGGCGCCCTTGGACGCCTGGGCCACGAGGTAATCGGTCACCTGCAGGGCTCGCTGCATGGTGCCAGCCAGAGTACCCGAAGTGAAGTATTTACCGGCAATACCCAGCGAGGGGACGCCGTCGACCTTGTACTGCTCCTGCAGCTGGGTGGCGCGGCGCGCCTTGGTCACCACTGGAAAGGAGTTGTACTGCTCCAAGAACTTGGCCTTGTCCACGCCTTGCTTGGCGACCCAGTTGGACACTTGATCGACCGAGTCCAGGGTCTGCTTTTCCACATGAATCGCGTAGAACACCTTTTTATGCAATTCCGGCAACTTGCCCATGGCCTCCAGCACATAAAACAGGCGCTGCTGCGGCTCAAACGTGGGCCGGAACATCACCGGCACCCGCCGGAAATGGACGTTCTTGGGCAGCTTGCTCAGCCAGGCTTCGAGCAGGGGCTCAAAGGCATTGCAATGGGGGCAGCTGTACCAGAAGAACTCGACCACATCGACCTTGCCCGGGCCACCTTCAGTCGGCGCTGCTTGGTCCAGGCTGATGAAATCAGCGCCATCGGCCGGCGGCTTGCTCTGGGCCAGCGCCGCCAGCGGGCTTGTCAAAGCCAAGCCCGACAAGGCAGCAGCAGATTGGTTGAATTGACGACGCAGCATTGCAGTTTCTCCTTCATTTCAGCCTGTGCAGCACCCGCGCCAGGCCCGTAACTTCGCATTGAACACCAAGAAAGCCGAGCTCGCAAAGCTCGGCAGAAAGACCACTGGCCCGCTCAGCGTTGCACCCGCACCACCACGGCAGACGAACCGCCATCGAGCCGCTCGCGCACCTTGTCGGCTTCTTCGCGCCGCTCGAAGGGACCGAGCCGCACCCGGTGCACCACCCGGCCGCCCTGCTCGCGCTCGCTGATCTTGGCTTGCAAGCCCTGCAGCAGCAGCTTGGCCCGCAGTTGCTCGGCCTCCTCCGGATTGCGGAAGGCGCCAACCTGGACAAAGTATTGAAAGGGGTCTGCTGCCGGGGTTTCGGCCGCAGCAGGCCGGGGTACGGGCTCGGCGGGCTTGGCCGACTCGCTGCGGGAGCGGGCCAGGTCACCCAGGGCGTCGCTGGATTTGGCGGGCGGGGCGGCCGCTGGAGCGGCGGCCGGCGCTGGAGCGGCAGCGGGGGCGGCCGGCGCTGGCGTGCTTGGCGCCGCAGCCTCCTCCGGGGCGGAAGCACCGGCCTGCGGCTTGGGCGGCAGCCGGCCGGGCAGGCCGGCATTGGGGTCCCAGTCCTTGTTCTTCTTGCCTTCGGCCGCCTCGCCCTCAGCCGGACGCGGCTGATTCTTGTTCATGAAGGGTATGGGCGTCTTGGTCACGTAAACCGCTACAGCCAGGGATACCGCCAAGCCGAACAGCGCGCCGATCACAAAACCGAGCACGGTGCCGCCACGCTGGCGGGACAAAGAAACAGGCAGGTGGATCATGGCCTTGGGCTTTACATCTTGCGCGGCGCACTCACGCCGAGCACCGTCAGACCATTGTGCAGCACCTGCGCGGTGGCGGCCACCAGCGCCAGGCGAGCCAGCTTGAGCGGCTCGTCGTCGACCAAAATGCGCTCGGCGTCATAGTAGCTGTGGTAGCAGGCGGCGAGCTCGCGCAGGTAAAAAGCCACGTCGTGCGGCGCAAAGCCCTGGGCCGCATGCTGCAGCATGTCGGGGTAATCGGCCAGCTTGAGCAGCAAGGCCTGCGCCGCCGCACTGTCCAGCAGACTCAGATCGACCTGTGCCAGCTGGTCGATCGCGCCGCCCCAACTGGCCAGCACCGAGCAGATGCGGGCATGGGCGTACTGCACGTAGTAGACCGGGTTTTCATTGCTTTTGGCCAGGGCCAGGTCAATGTCAAAAACATATTCCGTGTCAGGCTTGCGGCTGAGCAGGAAAAAGCGCACCGCGTCCTTGCTGGTCCACTCGATCAGGTCGCGCAGGGTCACATAGCTGCCGGCGCGCTTGGAGATCTTGACCTCCTGGCCGCCGCGCATCACCCGCACCATGGTGTGCAACACGTAGTCGGGGTAGCCCTGGGCCACGCCCTGGCCGGCGGCCTGCAGGCCGGCGCGCACGCGTGCGATGGTGCCGTGGTGGTCCATGCCCTGAATATTGATGGCGCGGGCATAGCCCCGCTCCCACTTGGCCAGGTGATAGGCCACATCAGGCACGAAGTAGGTGTAGCTGCCGTCGGACTTGCGCATCACACGGTCTTTGTCGTCGCCGTAATCGGTGGACTTGAGCCACAGCGCGCCGTCCTGCTCGTAGGTCTTGCCAGCGTCCTTGAGCAGTTGCACCGCCTGCTCCACCCGGCCCGAGGTGTAAAGGCTGGACTCGAGGTAGAAGTTGTCAAAGCGAACCTCAAAGGCCTTGAGGTCCAGGTCCTGCTCGTGGCGCAGATAGGCCACCGCAAACTCTCGAATGGCTTGCAGGTCTTCAATATCGCCAGCGGCCTGCACCGAGCGGTCATCGGCGGCCACGGTCTGCCCAGCCAGGTAGTCGGCCGCAATATCTGCGATGTAGTCGCCGTTGTAGGCCGACTCCGGCCACTGGGCATCGCCGGGCTTGAAGCCGCGGCCGCGCGCCTGCACGCTCAGCGCCAGGGTCTGAATCTGTACGCCGGCGTCGTTGTAATAGAACTCGCGGGTGACCGCCCAGCCCTGGGTCTCGAACAGGTGGCAGATCGCATCGCCGAGCGCAGCCTGCCGGCCATGGCCCACATGCAAGGGGCCGGTCGGGTTGGCCGAGACAAATTCGACCAGTACCTTCTGGCCAGCTTGAGCTCGGTGGCCGTAGCGGGCGCCGGCCTCGAGCACCTCGCGCACCACCTGCTGGCGGGCAGCAGGCTGCAGCCTGAAGTTGATGAAGCCCGGCCCTGCGATCTCGATGGCCTGCACCCACTGCTGATAGACGGGCTGGGCCATGAGATCGGCCTTCAGGGACTCGGCCAACTGCCTGGGATTGAGCTTGAGCGGCTTGGCCAGTTGCATGGCGGCATTGCTGGCCAGATCGCCGTGCGCGGCAGATTTTGGCGTCTCGAAGGCAGCGCGGGCACCCGCGCCAGGAACGCGCTTTTCGAGTTCAGCGGCCAGGCCCGCGAGCAATTCTTGTTTGACAGCAATCATCCGCGAATTCTAAGTGGTGGGGTCCAGGCATCTGACCCGCAAATGTGTCCCACTCAGGCTCTGCGACGCCAAAAGTCGGGCTGCGCGTAATGGTGCTTGAGGAAATCTATCCACAATCTCACCCGCAGCGGCAGATGCTTGCGCTGGGGGAACACGGCATAGATGCCGTTGGGCGGAGCCGCAAAGTCCTTGAGCACCTCGACCAGGGTGCCAGCCGCGATCTCGGCCTCGACCTCCCAGGTGCTGCGCCAGGCGATGCCATAGCCGGCCAGGCACCAGTCGTGCAGGACCTGACCGTCGGAGCAATCGAGCGGGCCGCCAGGGCGCAGGTGCTGCACCTGATCTCCCACCATGAAAGCCCAGCCCCGGGTTTGCGAGGCATCGCTCGAGAGCATGAGGCAATCAAAACGCGCCAACTCCGAGGGATGGCCCGGCGTGCCACAACGGGCCAGATAGGCAGGCGTGGCCACACACAGACGGCGGTTGTCGGCAAGGCGCACACTGACCAGCGCCGAGTCGGGCAGGTCGCCCACCCGCACCGCGCAATCAAAGCCCTCGCCAGCCAGGTCCACCACCCTATCGCTCAAGTTGAGCGAGATCGTGACGTCGCCTTGCTCTTGCCGAAAACGTGCCACCAGCGGCGCCACATGGCGGCGCCCGAAGCCGGCCGGCGCGGTGATGCGCAGATGCCCGCTGGCCTTGACTCCGCCTGCCGAGACGCTGGCTTCGGCATTGGCAAAGTCGACCAGCAGGCGCTGGCAGTCCTCCAAGAACGCGCTGCCTTCATGGGTCAGGCTGATGCGCCGGGTGGTGCGCACCAGCAGCTTCACACCCAGCCTGGCCTCCAGCGCATCGAGCCGGCGGCCGATGATGGCCGGCGCCACCCCTTCGAGCTGGGCGGCGGCGGTCAGGCTACCGCGCGCCGCCACCGCGACGAAAGATTCGATTTGCTTGAGCTTGTCCATGATGAGCACTCACACCTGCGGCTCGGTCTCAACCGGCAGGCGCGACCTCGGCCCCGGCAAACGGGTGCTGGCAATGCCACACAGGGCGATCAGGGCCATGCCCAGCCAGGCCCAGGCATTGGGCGCGTGTGAAAAAACCAGCCAGCCGCCCAGCGTGGCGAACGCCAGCTGGAAATACAGAAAGGGCGACAGCGTGGCCGGCCCGGCCAGGCCGTAGGCCAGAATCATCATGTAATGCCCCACCGTGCTGAACAGGCTCAGCAGCAGCACCAGCGCCCAGATTTGCCAGCTTGGCGGCCACTGCCAGCCCCAGGGCAGGGCCAGGCTGACCAGCAGCATAGAAAACAGGCCCGAGTACAAGTGCATGGTGCCCGCCTCCACGTCGGGCGCCAAGTGAGCGGTGAGCAGCTGATACGCCACATTCAGGACAATCAACAGCAAGGGCAGCAAGGTCACCCACGCCAAGTTGTTGTAGCCGGGCTGCACCACCATCAAGGCCCCGGCCAGCGCACCGGCCAGCAGCAGCCACAGCTGCCAGGACACATGTTCCTTGAGCGCCATCGCCGAGACCAGGGCCAGCGCCATGGGGGTGAGCATCATGATGGCCGAGAACTCGGCCACCGCCATCAAACTGAGACTGACAAAGGCCAAACCACTGGAGACCGCCATCAGAGCGCCGCGCAGAAAGACCAGCCCCGGTTTCTTGATGCGCCAGATCGCCCGCCCACGAGAGGGCATGAGCATGCCCGCCGAGATCAGGGTTTGAAACACATAGCGCATCCACAGCGTTGTCACGAGAGGCACGACAACGCTGACGTACTTCACCGTCGTGTCCAGCGCGGCGAAGAACGCCATGGCCAGGACAAAAAAAACAATGCCGCGCTGAGTCTCAGACCAGTGTTTCACGCCCGGCAGTCTAGCTGAGCGCGCCAGCGACCCGTCAAAGACGGGCGACCGCGCGCAAAACTTCGGCGCTGGTGCTGGGCAGACCGAAAAACTCCAGGTAGGCCGGGATCTGCTCGAACAGCATGTCCGAACCGATCTGCACGCGGCAGCCGCGCGCCTGAGCGGCGGCCAGGAACGCCGTCATCTCGGTGCGCATCACCACCTCCCCGACAAAGGTGGCCGCATCCAGCCGAGAGACGTCGATCGGCAGCGGGTCGCCCTCGTTCATGCCCAGGGGCGTGGCATTGACCACCAGGTCCAAGCCGGCGGGATCTTTGTCGCCGGTGCTCACCTGCAGCTGCGGATAGTGCTTTTGCAGCCTTTGGGCCAGGGCCTGGCTAGAAGCGGGGTTGACATCAAACAGAGACAACTGAGCCACGCCGGCGGCGGCCAGCGAAGCCGCGATCGCGCAGCCCACTCCCCCGGAGCCGACCACAAGGGCACGCTTGCCCGCCAGCTGCAGGCCTTTGCGCTGCACCCCGCGCACAAAGCCCTCGCCGTCGAACATATCGGCCTGCAGCTGGCCCTGCGGGCCCAGGCGCACCGCGTTGGCCGCGCCGGCAATCGCAGCGGCCGGCAGCACCTCATCGACCAGGCCCACAGTGGTGACCTTGTGCGGCATGGTGATCAGCGCACCGGCGATATTGCCTAAGCGAAACAGCGATCGCAGCAGATCGGCAAAGTTGTCCGCCTGGCAGGCCATGGGCACCACCAAGGCGTTGATGCCCTGCTGCTCAAAATAGGGGTTGTAGATCAGCGGCGCCTTGAAGGAATGGGTGGGGTAGCCGATGTGCGGGATGATGACCGTGTGGCCATTGATGATCATGGGCGTCGGCTTCAGGCTTGCGCCGCCTTCAGATGCGAGACCGCCGCGCGCAAGGCCAGCAGGTAGCTGTCGACGCCAAAGCCGGCGATCTGGCCCTTGGCAATCGGCGCGATCACCGAGTGGTGGCGGAATTCCTCGCGGGCGTGGATGTTGGACATGTGGACCTCGAAGATCGGGCACTTGAGGATGGCCAGCGCGTCGCGGATGGCGTAGCTGTAATGGGTCCAGGCGCCGGCGTTGATCAGCACCGCTTGCGTGCCGTCGCTGTGCGCGGCATGGATGCGCTCGCACATCGCGCCTTCAAAATTGCTCTGGAAATTTTCCACTTGGGCGCCCAGCTCGCGGCCCAGGTCCACCACGGACTGGTTGATCTGCTCAAGCGTGATGGTGCCGTACTGCGCCGGGTCGCGCTTGCCGAACATATTGAGGTTGACGCCGTTGAGGACGAGGATGTTCATGGCTGGGCTTTCGTTGGAAGTCAAAAAGGAGTTTCAGTTCAAAGTGACCACGCCGCCGCTGCGCGCCGCCTCGGCAATCGCTTCGGTCACGCGCAGGTTTTGCAGGCCGTCGCGCACGCTGACCAGGGGCTGGGCCTGGCCGCGTAGGACCTGCGCGAAATGCGCCAATTGCCGCGCCAGTGGATCCTCGCGCTGCACGGCCAGGCGGTCTTCGGAAAAGGGCTTCCACCAGGAGGCCTCATGCGCGTCCGCGTAGGTCTTCAGGCGCATTGTGGGTACGGACAGACTGCCCAGCGTTCCGGTGAGCACATAGCAGTCCTCGTCGCCGTAGCTGGGATAGGCCGGGTTCTCCTGGCTGGTCTGCTCCCAGCTGCGGGCGCAGGCTGCGGTGTCCGAAAGCAAAAAGCTGCCCAGTGCGCCAGAGGCAAAGCGCAGGTTGATGCTCACCGTGTCTTCCACCACAAAGCCACGCACCGCGTTCGACGCAAAAGCCTGCACCGCCACGATCTCGCCGCACAGCATGCGCAGGTTGTGCACCTCGTGGATCATGTTGATGAGGATGGGGCCGCCGCCGTTCTGCGTGCGCCAGGGACCATCGGCGAAGTACTGCGTCGGCTTGTGAAAGGCGGCACTGCCCATGACGGCCACGATCCGGCCCAAGCGGCCGCTGCGCGCCAGCTCGGCGGCCTGCGCCATCAGCGGGCTGTGCGCCCGGTGATGGCCCACCAGCACGCGGGCGGCGCAAGACTGCTCGGCGCGCAGCAGCGCCTGCCCTTCGGCCACCGTGGTCGAGACCGGCTTTTCCACCAGCACGCTCACGCCCGCCTCCAGGCACTGCAGCGCCTGGGGGACGTGCAGCGCATTGGGCGTGGCCAGGATGAGGCCGTCGGGCCGCTGCTGCGCCAGCAGGGCCTGCAGGCTCTCAAAGTGCGGCACGCCCCACTGCCCCGCCAGCTGCGCGGCGGCAGGCGCGGGATCGACCACCGCGCCGAGCTGCAGCTCGGGGCTGCGCGAGACCAGCTCGATGTGCGTGCGGCCGATCAGGCCGGCGCCGGCCACGGCGATGCGAAGAGGGGACATGGAAGGGGATGGCTGCGCATAAAAAGCCTGCCGGCCTCCGCGGGGAGGGCCCGGCAGGCTCGAAGGCGGCGGCTTACTTGCGGGCTTTGGCCACCTGCTCCTGCACCTGCTTGAGCAGGTCCTGGCCCACGCTCACGCCGTACTTGGCGGTCACAGGACGCATCTTGTCGCGCAACTTGGTCAGCTCGGCGGGCGAGAGCTCAGTGACCTGCATGCCGTTCTTTTTCATGTTGTCCAGGGCCGAGGCGACCTGGCCGCGCGCCTGCAGGCGCTGGAACTTGGCCGCTTCCTGCGCCGCATCGGACAGGATTTTCTTCTGTGCCGCGTCCAGGCCGTCCCAGAACTTCTTGCTGATCACCACCGACTGCGGGTTGTACTGGTGGTTGGACAAGACCACGTGCTTTTGCACCTCGAAGAACTTGTTGGCGTTGATCACGGTGACCGGATTTTCCTGACCGTCAATCGCCTTTTGCTCGAGCGCGCCATAGACCTCGGGGAAGGGCAGCGGCGTGGGGTTGGCGCCCAGGGCGCGCACCCAGTCCACGTTGATCGGGTTGGGGATCACGCGCAGCTTCAGGCCCTCGAGGTCCTCGGCCTTGGTGATGGGGCGGCGGCTGTTGGTGATGTTGCGAAAGCCCAGCTCGAAGTAGGCCAGGCCGACGATGCCTTTTTCTTGCAGCTTGTCATGCAGTTGCTTGCCGATGGGGCCATCAATGACGGCCTCAGCCTCTTTCTCGCTGCTGAACAGGAAGGGGAAGTCGTAGATCGCGAATTCTTTGACCTGGCTGGCGAAGATGCCCGAGTTCATCGAGGCCATCTCCAGCGTGCCGCCCTGGATGGCCGAGACATTGGCCTGGTCGCTGCCCAGCGTGCCGCCGGGGAACAGGTTGACCTTGATCTTGCCGCCGGACTTGGCCTGCACGATCTCTGCAAACTTTTCCATGCCCATCACGATGGGATGGCCCTTGGGGTTTTGCGTGGCGAACTTGATGGTCTTGTCCTGCGCCTGGGCGGCGCTGCCAAAAGCGGTCACAGCCAAAGCGGCCACCAAAGCCTTCAGAGTATTGCGTTTCATAGAGTCTCCTTCTGGATTGCAAGTACGCGAGATCGGGTGAGACGTGCGCGGCGTACCGATCGCGCAAACCCCTTTGAAAAAGTACCTCAGTTGTAGAGCCAGCGAGCAGGCACCATCACCAAGTCGGGGAACAGCACCAGCAGGAACATGACCAGGAACTGCACCAGCATGAAGGGCATCACCCCGCGGGTGACGTCATCCATGCGCATGCGGCCCACGCCGGCCACCACATTGAGCACCGTGCCCACCGGTGGTGTGACCAGACCGATGGAATTGTTGATGATGAACAGCACGCCAAAATAGACTGGGTCGATGCCGGCGGCCTTGACCAGGGGCATGAGCACCGGCGTCAGGATCAGGATGGTGGGCGTCATGTCCATGGCCGTGCCCACGATGATGACCAGCACCATGATCAGGGCCATCAGCAGCTTGGGATTGTCCAAAAAGGGTTGGAGCAGGGAGATCACCTGATCGGGCAACTGGGCCACAGTGATCATCCAGGCCGAGACCATGGCGGCGGCCACCAGGAACATCACCACCGAGGTGGTGCGCGCCGAGGTGATGAAGACCTCGACCAGCTGCTTCATGGTCAGCTCACGGTAGACCACGGTAGACACGAACAGCGCATAGACGGCGGCGACCACGGCCGCTTCGGTGGGCGTGAACACGCCCATGCGCAAGCCCACCAGAATGATGACTGGCAGCATCAGCGCCCAGGTGGCACGCCGCAGGGCCAGCCACACCTGCTGGGCCGACTGCTGCGGCGGCGGCGCCAACAGTTCCTTGCGGGTGAGCCACCACCAGGTCAGCCACAGACCGGCGCCCAGCAGCAGGCCAGGAAAGATGCCGGCCAGGAACAGCTTGCTGATCGAAACGTTGCCGGCCACGCCGAAGATCACGAAGCCGATGGATGGCGGAATGATGGGGCCGATCACGCCGCAGGCGGCGATCAGGCCGGCGCTGCGCGCCTTGTCGTGGCCGGCCTTGACCATCATGGGCAGCAGCAGCGCCGTCAGCGCCGCTGCATCGGCGATCGCCGAGCCGGACAGGGCCGACAGCAGACAGGCGGCCAGGATGGTCACATAGCCCAGGCCGCCGCGGATGTGCCCGACCAGGGCCATGGCAAAGTCCACGATGCGGCGCGACAGGCCGCCCACATTCATGATCTCGCCAGCCAACATGAAAAAGGGTACGGCCAGCAAAGGGAAGCTGTTGGCGCCTTCGATCACGTTTTGCGCCAGGATCTGCGCGTCGAACATGTTCATGTGCCACATCAGCGCGGCACCACAGAGCAGGAGCGAGAACGCGATCGGGATGCCCAGGGCCATAGCGCCCAGCAAAGCTCCCAAAAACACGGCGATGGTCATCGTGGGCTCCTGTCAGCTCACTTGATGGGCGGGGGCACGTCGATCGGCTCCTCTTCCGACTCGCGCACGCCAATGAGCTCAGACTCGGTAAGTTGGCCGCTGAACAGGCGCCAGAGCCGGTGCATCAGGATGAGCGCGATCGATACCGCCGTCAGCACGCCGCAGGCATAGAAGATGCCCATCGACACCTCCATCACCGCGCTGGTGGAAGTTAGGTTGATCAGGGTCTGCTCGTAAGAGCCCTTGAACAGTAGCCAGCAGACAAACAGCATCAGCAGGTGAGCGATCACAAAAAACACTTTTTTCCCTGCCAGCGGCAGCCGCGAAACCAGGGTGTCTGAACCGAGGTGCGTGCCCTCGCGCATCGCCACCACCGCGCCGAGAAAGGTCATCCAGACAAAGAGCCAACGCGAAAGTTCTTCGCTCATGGTCACGCCCGAGCTAAAGCCGTAGCGCAACACCACATTGGCGAAGACCAAAACCACCATCAGCGCCAGCCCCAGGGCCATCAACCAGGACAGGCATCGGCAATAGCCGCCAAGGAAGCGATCGAGCATGGCTTCCCTCCTCTTTTAAGTTCGGAAACTAAAATGTACCAACTGGTTAGTTCTTTGAATTCGGGGGAAACCCTAGGTCATCCAGCAACTCATGCCCTGACAAAACGCACCACCATCTCGACGATGTTGGCTCGCCGCAGCGCACGCGCTGCCGATGCGGACAGATCCCGTTTGAAGATCTGACCAAAGCTGTACTGGTTGGAGACATTGAAGAAGGTCAGCGCCGAGATCGATGCGTGGATGTCCACCGGGTCCAGCCCTGCGCGAAACACGCCGGCGGCCAGGCCGCGCTCGTACAGGCGGCCAATGGCCGAGATGGCCGGCACATTGAGTTCCTGGATGATCTGGCTTTGTGCCAGGTACTTGCCGCGCTCGATGTTCTCGTTCATCACGATGCGGATGTAGTCCTCATGCGCCACGTGATGGTCGAAGGTGAACTCCACCAGGCGCCGCAAGGCATCCTCTGGCGGCAGGTTGTCCAGCATCAACTCGCCTTCGATGCGGCGCATCTCACGGTAACTGTGCTCCAGCACCGCCAGGTACAGGCCTTCCTTGCTGCCGAAGTAGTAATAGATCATGCGCTTGCTGGTGCGGGTGGCAGCGGCAATCTCGTCGATGCGCGCCCCGCTTAAGCCCTTGTCGGCAAACTCGCGCAGCGCCACTTCCAGGATGCCGGCCATGGTGCGCTCGGGATCGTTGGTGCGTGAAGGTGGGGCCGCCGGCGCCGCCCGGCCCGCACGCAGGGCCCCCGCCACCTTGCGTGCAGGACGGGCGGAGTTTTGTACCAGTTCGTTCATTTCTAAAGTATACGGGCGATGCTGGCCCATCACCACCGGACCCGTCCAGAGCGGCCGGCAAGCACAGCGCCAGCGCGCCTTACCCTTGCCTTGGAAGCCGACTCTCCAGGCCCTTAACCAGGGCCAGCAAGGTCCGATTGACCGGCGTGGCCACGCCCAGCCGCTCGCCCAGGGCCACCACCGCGCCGCTGACGTAGTCAATTTCGGTGACGGAGCCTTTTTCAATGCTCTGCAGCATAGAGGTCTTGAAGTCCTCGCCCAGCCCGGCTCCGGCCTTGGTCCAGGCGAAGAGCGGATCGGTGATGGACAGCGCAATGCCTTTCGCACGCGCCACCGCCATGGCCTCTTCGACTGCTGCCACGCCCAAGGCCTGCAGTTGCGGTTGGCGGTAGAGCTGGCCATAGCTCAGGCCGGTGATCGCGGTGATGGCGCCGGTGGCCACATTGATCAGGAGCTTGTCCCACACCGTGCCCAAAATGTTCGGACTGACATGCGTGTGCAGACCCGCCGCCTTGAAGACCTGCGCAATGCGCTGCACCCGCTCGCTCATAGCCCCGTCCAGCTCGCCCAGGTGGGTGTCCTTGCCGTGGTAACCGGCAATCACATGGCCCGGCCCCAGCGGGCTGCCGCCCACATAGGTGCGGCCCACCAGCACCCGCTCGCGGTCCACATGGCGGGCCAGGATGTCCTCATGGCCCAGGCCGTTTTGCAGCGAGAGCACATCGGTCTGCGGGCCGATCAGCGCCAGCGCGCCGGCCATGGCCTCGTCGGTGTGAAAGGACTTGACCAGCACGATCACCAGGTCCACCGGACCCACCTCTTCGGCCCTGAGCGCCGCCCGCACGCCCACGCGGCGGTCCACGCCGTCGACCCGCATCACCAAACCGTGGCGACGCAGATGCTCAACCCGATCGGCATGCCGATTGATCAGCCAGACCTCATGGCCGGCCTCGGTCAGCACACCGCCCATGGCGCAGCCCAGGGAGCCTGCGCCCAATACCGCGATCTTCATGTGACCCCCGCTGTTTGAAGCATGATCCCATTGTGGATCTTCGCAGCAGACCCTCACCGACCGCCAGGCAGGCTGCGCAGCCGCCGGACAACCGGTCAGACCAAGCCGACTGCGGTGCCGTAAGATCAACGCTGCTTGACGAGACTGCACCTCGCGGGAATCGGCGGCCATCATGATCAAAGCAACACTGAGCACCCAAGCCGACACCTTGCTTTCGGAGGCCCACCGACTGAGGCACTTCGTTGCGCTGGTGGAAGAAGGCCACTACGGCAAGGCCGCCGAGCGCCTGGGCATGGACCAGCCCACGCTGAGCCGGTCCATCGTCCGACTAGAACAGGCCGTCGGTGCGCAGCTGCTGGTGCGCTCGGCACGCTCGGTGGCGCTGACCCCGGCAGGGGCCATCTTTGAAAAGGAAGCGCGAGCCCTGATGGCCCATGCGCAGCTGTCGAGCAGCATTGTTCGGCGCGTACAAACCGGTGATCTTGGCAACCTGCGCCTGGGCTTTACGCCAGTGGCCATGTTCTGGGCCCTGCCCGATGTGATACGCCAGCTGCGCGAGCGCTATCCGCAGGTGCAGATCCTGATGCAGGAGGCGCAAAGCTACCAACATGTCGAACGCCTGCGTGAAGGCAGCATCGACGTGGCCTTCGTCAACGGTGATGTGCTCAACCAGGGCGAATTCGAGACCATGGTGCTGGAGCGCGCGCGGGTGCTCGCTGCAGTGCCCTCCAGTTGGCCGGTGGCGCAGCGCAAGCGCCTGAAATTGATCGACTTGGCCAATCTGCCCTTTGTCATCGTCCCGAAGGCAACCAGCCCCACCACCCACCAGGCCACCTTGGCGGCCTGCCGCGCCGCCGGGTTTGTCCCGACCATCGTCCCCGGCGAAAACACGGAAGTGCTGAGCCGCCTGGGCATGGTGGCCAGCGGCTTTGGCGTGATGTTGACCTCCGAGTACACCCGGGCACTGCCTGTCGATGGCGTGACCTATGTCCCCGTGGTCGACCTGCCCGACTACCTGCACTGGCAGTTGGTGATGGTCTGGGACCGCCGGGCCAGCAGCGCCCTGGTGCACGCGCTGGCCGACATTTGCGCCAGCGTCTCGCGCAACAAGAGCAAGCCGCCCGCCTGGCGTGGCCGCTCGCTGGCCGCCAGCTAGCGGGCCTGCGGACGCAGGAAGAACACCGTATCGACCACGGTTGGCGCGCGCTGGCTGTGGTGCACGATGATCGGATTAACGTCGATGGCCTCTATATCGTCCTGGAGGTCGCGCACCAGCCTGGCAAAGCGTTCGACCGTAGGCGCCAACACATCGGGATCGACCGCCACCTGCGCGCCGCTGCCGTCGAGCAGACACTGATTTGCCAGAGTGCCGAGCATGTCCCGGGTATCGACCGCGCCGTTGGCCAAACGGATCTGCACATCGTTCCAGGCCTCGGCCTGCACCCCGCCTATACCCAGAGTGAGGACCATGCCGAAGGTGGCATCGCGCTTGGCCCCCAGCAGCAACTCCACGCCAGCGGGCACCTGTTCCTGCAAAACGATGTCGGCATCGGGCAACTTCATCTCGCGCGCCAAGGCCAACAACTGAGTCACCGCTGACTGCACGGCATCGGGCGTGCTCAGGCCAAGCCGAACGCCACCGACCCGTGCCTTGTGAACCAGCGCATCAGAGCGCAACTTGGCCACCACCGGCAGGCGCAATTGCGCCAGCGCCAAAGCCGCAGCGCTGACCGAGTCCACCACCTGCTCGGCCACAACATCGATGCCATAGGCAGCCAGGATGCGCTTGCCCTGAACTTCGTCCACCACGCTGCGCCCGGCCTGCCGGGCAGCAGCAAGGACTGCGCGCGCTGGCGCCCCATCGACACTGAAGTCCCGCAGCGCCGGAGCCTGCGCCTTGTTGCGCCGGCGTCCCGGTGCCACCGCCTGAACCAAGCGGTCGGCGTCAAGAAAGCAGGGCACGTTTCGCCCGTTGAGATAACGGGTGGCCTGATCGCCGCCGCCGAACCAAAGAACAAACAAGGGCTTTTGCAGGCGAGTCGCTTCATCGGCCAAGACCTCGGCGATCTCCATCTGCCTGCGCTCAAAAGCACCTACCGCCACGATGGAAAAGTCGCTGCCCGGGTTGCGGTCAAGCAACTGCAGCATTGCCCGCAAACGGTCCAGATGATGAAAGGGTCCGCCGCTGACATCCAGCGGATTTTGGCTGCCCAGGAAGGATGGCAGCAGCGCCGCTATCCCCGTATGCACCGTCTCGTCAAAGACAGCCAGCCCCATGCCCGCGCGCTCTAGCGCATCGGTCAGCATGATGCCCACCCCGCCCGAGATGGAAAGAATGGAGGCACGCGGGCCAAACGACTGCGGATAAGCCAGCAGCACCCGGGCGATGTCGAGGATGTGCGCGTAGCCCCGGGCGCGTATCACGCCCAGCTCATGCATGACGCCGTCATAGACCCGGTCCTCGCCCGACAAGCTGGCGGTGTGGGCGGCTGCGGCCCTGGCGCCCTCGACCGTCACGCCACTTTTGAGCAGGACGATGCGTTTGCCCACCCGCTGAGCCTTTCTGGCCGCCTCAATGAACAAACCGGGACGGCGCAGGCCCTCGGCGTAACACAGAACAATGCTGATGGGCGAAGCAGGCTCAAGCATGGCGTCGACAACCATCTCCAGCGTAATGTCGATTTCATTGCCCGAATTGAACAGGCGCCCCACCGGCAAGCCTGAGCGCTGCCCGTCGTAGTACAGCGCCGCGCCGACTGCACCGCTTTGCGAAACGACCGCAACCGGACCGTCGTGCAGGGCCAAACCCTGCTGATCGAGCACCGGGGAAAAAGTCGCGGCCAATCCATTGGTGGTGTTGATGATGCCGTTGGTGTTGGGCCCGATCAGCCGGATGCCGCCCTGACGCGCAATATCGCTGATTCGCGCCTGCAATGCCGCCCCTTCCGGCCCGATCTCGGCAAAGCCGGCATTGCCCAGCAAGGCGGTGGGAATCTTCAGGCTCGCACACTGCTCGAGCACGCCCACGCTGGCTTGGGCCGAAACCAGCAGCACCGCCAGATCCACCCGCTCGGGCAGATCAGCCAGCGACTTGTAAGCCCGGCGGCCCTGTACCTCCTCACGGTTTGGATTGACCGGATAGACCGGGCCGGCAAAGCCGTAATGGAGCAGGTACTGCAGCAGCCTGCCACCAGGCAGACGGATATCGTCCGATGCGCCCACCACAGCCACCGAGCGTGGCTCGTAAATCTGCTGCAGCCAGGCGCTGCTAGGGTCTTCTTGCACGGGGCCGGTCTCCTCAGGCATCGAGTTCACCGGCCTGAAAGCGACGGATCGTCTCCTTCAGACCGAATTGGCCAATGGCCGCACGCAACTTTTGCACGGCGGGCGACTGGTGCAGCACCGCATCGGTTTGCGCGCCCATGCGCACGCCCTCACGAAAACCCGTCAACTCGACCATGCGATTGATCGCCTGCTTGCGCATGCGAGACACATCGGCAGGCAGGCGGGACATGCGCTGGGCCACCTCCAAAGCCTCGTCGAGCAGGCGCTGCGGCTCGACGGCGTAGTTGGCCCATCCCCAATCTGCCGCAGTTTCACCGCTGATGGTGTGTCCTGGAATCAGCGCCATTTGCTTGGCCCGCTTGGGTCCAACCAGGTGCACCCACAAGGGCTCTAGGAAGCCCCCGCCGAGCGGAATGGTGGAATAGCCAATGCGGGCGTCACTGGCCACAAGGGTCAGATCGGCCAGGGTGCACAAGACGGTGGCTGCCGCCAGGCAATTGCCGTGCACAGCGGCCACCACCGGCTTGGGGCAGTCCCACACCTGGAAAAAGCGGGCGAGTCGCTCTTCGAGGCCGGCCACGTCGCTGACGGCGTCTGGTGCCCAGCCAAAACCAGCCCCCCCTTTTTCGACATCAAAGCCCGAACAGAAGGCGGTGCCGCGCCCGGCCAGCACGATCACCCGGGTGTCTGGGCTCTGTCCGAGCCAGCGCAGCACGCTGGCCATCTCGTCGAGCATCTGGCGACTGATGGCATTGAGCTTGTCCGGGCGATTGAGCCAGACGAGGGCAACATGCCCACGGTGCTCGATTTGCAAGGTCTGCAGCGATTCGGTTGGCGCCACGGTCACAGTCCAGATTGTTCAAAACACATACTATCATGTATTATGAGACATCAATAAGCTGGATACACCAGCACAACGAAGACCAAGATCCGAGGGAACCATGCAGACGCAAGCCAGCTCTGGCACCGCCAGGCAGATCCAGATCTCCGGCATCGATATCGATCTCTGGGAGGGCGGTACCGGGCGCAGCTTGCTGCTGCTTCACCCTGGTGACGGCTTCGACGAAACCGCGCCTTACGTGGCCGAACTGGCCTCGCGCTTTCATGTCATCGCGCCCTCTTGCCCAGGCTTCGGCCGCTCGGGCGATCCAGCGCCCCACATGAAGTCGGTCGACGACCTGTCTTACTTTTACCTGGACCTGCTGGACAGCCTTGATCTGCGCGATCTGATCGTCGTGGGGTTTTCTTTCGGAGGCTGGCTCGCTGCGGAGATCGCCGTCAAGAACACTGCGCGGATGGCCGGACTGTGTCTGGTCGACACCGTCGGCGCGAAATTCAGCGATCCGATGACTCGCGACATCGCCGACCTCTTCTCGCTGCCGCTCTATCAGCATCCGCAGCTGATCTACCACCAAGAAAAGTGGCGTCAAAAGAGCTATCAGGCCCTGAGCGACGAGCAGGCGACGGTACTGGCCCGCAATCACCAGACCTTTGGGCTGTTCGGCTGGGCACCGACCTTGCACAGCCGCCACCTGCGTCATCGCCTGCATCGCATCAATATTCCCACCCAGATCATCTGGGGCGCTGAAGACCGAGTGGTCTGTCCTGACTATGGGCGCCAGTGGCTCAAGGCCATCGCCCCGGCCCAGCTGACAGTCATCGATGACGCGGGGCATTACCCGCAGATCGAGCAGCCGGAGCCATTTGTTCGCACCGTCGAGCAATTCGTCCAACGCTGCCCCCGGTCCTGAAACAGTACTTCACCCCAACGAGGCAACCACCATGCAAAGCTGGTACTTCTCCGAACAATCCTATGCACCCGCATGGGACGAGCCGGTCAGCCCCAAGGTCACGGCCCCAAGCAGCCTGGTCGACCCCGAGACCGCGCACCGCTTGCTGAGCGAATACATCGCTGAGTGCAAGCTCGCCGACGACCTGGGCATGAACATCATGACCAACGAGCATCATGCGGCCTACACCTGCATGAGCGTCTCGAGCCTGATGACGCTGGCGGTGCTGGCCACGCACACACGAAAAGCGCGTCTGCTTGCGCTGGGCGTACCGATCATGAACCGCATGGATCCTTACCGGGTGGCCGAGGAAGCGGCTTATGTGGACGTGCTCTCGCGCGGCCGGCTCGAGCTGGGCCTGATCAAGGGCTCGACCTTCGAACTCTATATGTCCAACTCCAACCCGGTGACAGCCAATGCGCGCTACTGGGAGGCGCACGATCTCGTCCTGGCGGCCCTGAAAAAGAAGGATGGTCCGATCAGCTACGAAAGCGACAACTTCAACTATCGCTACCTGAACGTGGTGCCGCCGTGCTACCAGGAGCCCACGCCACCGATCTGGATGACCACCCTCTCGCCTGCCATGGCCCGCGAAGCAGCGCAGCGCGGCTACGTGATCGCGATCACCGCAGTGGCGCGCGCGGCACGGGCCTGTTTCCCGGCCTACCGGGAGGAGTACGAACGCGTGCACGGACAGCCGGCGCCGCTGGACCGGCTGTGCTACTTGGGTCAGGTGGTGGTCGCCAGAGACGAAGCGACCGCCTTGGAGCGCGCTCGCAAGTTGCTGCGCTTTAACGAAGCTTCCGAGCGCATCGATGCGCGCTACATCAACCCTCCCGGCGTCATGCCACCATCGGAGAACGCCCGCCTGCTCAAGTCGGGCAGCACCACCACCCACCGCAACAAGACGCTGCCCGACGGCACGCCGATGTCCAACCCGCCGACGCCGCGCGAGCAGATCATCAACCACGTTCTGTTTGCCGGAACGCCCGATCAGGTCTACAACCAGATCAAGACCTTCTACGACAGCGTCGGCGGATTCGGCAATTTGCTGGTGCAACTGGGCGCACCCATGGGCCACGACGAAATATGCGATAGCCTGAGCTTGTATGCCAAGGAGGTGATGCCCAGGCTGCAAGCCCTGACCCGTTCCTACGAAATGGCCTGAGCGCCGCAAACACCTAGGAGGACCTATGCGCAAGCCCTTCACCAGCCTCGCACTGTTCGTCTATGCCGTTCTGTGCTTCTTCGCTGCCCCCGCGGCCGCGCAGTATCCCGAACGGCCCATTCGCATCGTCGTGCCCTACGCTGCCGGTGGGTCGACCGACATCGCTGCACGCTTGGTCGCCGAGGGTCTGGGCAGAAGCCTGAACACGCCGGTCATCATTCAGAACCAACCCGGTGCCAGCGGCAACATTGGCGCGGCCGCGGTGGCCCGCTCTGCTGCCGATGGCTACACGCTCTTGCTGGTGGGCAGCGGAATCGCATCGGCGCCCAGCATGAAGGAAGTGAGCTACGACCTGCGCAAGGATCTCGCGCCGGTCAGCCGCGTGGTCTCCAGCCAGTTTTCCATTCTGGTCAACCCCAGCATGAACATCAACACGCTGCAGGAATTCCTGGCCTATGCGCGCGCCAACCCATCGACCTTGAGCATGGCCTGCCCTGGCATGCTGACTGCCGCACACTTTGCCCTGGAGTCCTTCCGGCAAGCCGCCAAGATCGAGTTTCAGACCATACAGTTCAACGGCAACGCGCCGGCCGCCGTGGCCATGATGAGCAGCCAACCTCCGGGAGGGATAGACGCTGCCTTCTCGGCCAAAGGCGCAGTGACCACGGGACGGCTGCGCGCCTTGGCGGTGACCGGATCGAAGAGGTCGTCCTCCTTGCCCGGCGTGCCCACTGTTGCCGAAGCCGGCATACCCGGCTTTGAAGCCGGTTTCTCGCTGGTCATGTTCGCGCCCAGCGCAACGCCGCGCCCCATCATCAATCGCATCCACCAGGCCTTGGTGGCCACCTTGAAGGACCCCAGCGTTGCCCAGAAGCTAGAAGCGCAAGGCTTTGATCTGATCGGCAACAGACCCGCCGAGTTTGCCAGCGAGCTCGAAAACGACATCAAGGCCAATGACGCCTTTATCTCCAATCTTCGCAAGACCGGTGTCATTCAGTGAACATCCCATGAACGCAGTCCCCGACCTCGATGAGTTTCGCCAGGAGGTCCGCGCCTTCCTTCACGAAAAGCTAAGCCCAGCCCAGGCAGAACGGGTCAAAGCGGGCTATTACCTGTCCAGACCCGAGCTTGATGCCTGGCATCGCGCGCTCGACGAGCGCGGCTGGGGCGCCAGCAACTGGCCCCAGGAATACGGCGGCACCGGCTGGACGCCGATGCAAAAGTACATCTTTGAGGACGAGTGCTCCAAAGCCGGCGCACCCATCCTGATCATGATGGGGCTCAATCAGGTGGCCGCCCTGCTCATGGCCGCCGGGACCGAGGAGCAAAAGCAGCGCCACCTGCCGGGCATTCGCGATGGAAGTCAGCTGTGGTGCCAGGGCTTGTCTGAGCCTAATTCGGGCTCAGACCTGGCCAGCCTGAAATGCCCCGCCTGGCGCGATGGCGATGACTACGTGGTCGACGGCACCAAAATCTGGACCACCGCAGCCCATTGGGCCGACTGGTGCTTCCTGCTGGTGCGCACTGAACATGAAGGCCCCAAGCAGGAAGGCATCACCATCTTGCTGCTCGACATGAAGACGCCGGGCATCACCATCCGACCCATCATCGGGCTCGACGGCATGCATTCGCTCAATCAGCTTTTCCTGGACAAGGTGCGCATTCCGGCCTCCTGCCGCGTGGGCGAGGAAAACAAAGGCTGGCCCCTGATGAAGTACTTCTTGGGTCATGAGCGCATCTCGGCTGCCGGCATCTGGAAATGCAAGGCGCATTTCGCGCGCCTCCAGCAGATCGCACGGCAGACGCAGCGCCATGGTCGCCCACTGACTGACAACCCCCGCTTCCGCGATCGGCTGGCCCTGCTAGAGATCCGCATGAGTGCGCTGGAGGTCATCTTGCTGTCGATCATCAACGATTCGGAAAAGGCCAAGGGCGCGCAAGGCGCGATGCTCAAGCTGCGCGGCACCGAACTTCAGCAGGAAATGCTGGCCATGCTGAGCGAAGCCTCGGGCCAGTATGCGCTGCCCTTTCACCCCGAGATATTGCGCACAGGTTGGCAGGAAGAGCCGATCGGCCCGGAGTTCGCCACCACCGCAACGCCTTTTTATCTGTTCTGGCGCAAATCGACCATCTCCGGCGGCTCCAGCGAAATCATGCGCAACGTCATCGCAAAGGCGCTGTACTCATGAGTGTCAACCTGCAGATTGAACTGAGCCCAGAGCAGCGGATGCTGCAAGAGTCGGTCGCGCGCTACATGAGCAAGGCGTATGGCTTTCATGAAAGGCAGCGCATCGTCGCAGCCGGCCAGGAGCTCGATTCGGCCAGGTGGAGCGACTTCGCTCAGATGGGCTGGCTGGGCTTGCCCTTGCCAGAGGCCGACGGCGGTGCAGACGGCAATGCCCTGGACCTGTTCATCCTGATGCAAGGCTTCGGGCGGGCGCTGGTGGCCGAGCCCTATCTGGCCAGCGTGGTGCTGGGCGGCATGACTGTGGCGCATGCGGGAACGGCGCAGCAGCGCGCCCGGTGGCTACCAGCCCTGGTGGCCGGTCAGACGCGGCTGGCCTTCGCCTGCGCCGAGCCGCAGGCAGGCTACGACCTCCTGGACGTCAAGACACAGGCGCTGAGCGAGAACGAGGGCTTCATCCTGAGCGGCGACAAGAGTGTGGTGCTTGGCGCGGGCTGCGCGGACTGCCTGTTGGTCAGTGCGCGCACTGCCGGCGCACAGCATGGGCGGGAAGGAATTTCCCTGTTCCTGGTCGATCGCACAGCCGAGGGTGTGAGCCTGCGCTCCTACGCCACGATTGACGGTCGCCGCGCTGCGGAAGTCAAACTCACTGGCGTGCGGCTTGGCCGGGACGCTTTGCTCGGCCCCTTGCACGGCGGCGCAGCACTGCTCGAACGCGCCAAGGCCCTGGGCACCATTGCCCTGCTCGGCGAGGCGGTAGGCTGCCTCGAAGGTGCTCTGGCCCACACCATTGAATATCACAAGAACCGAGAGCAGTTTGGCAAACCCCTGTCGAGCTATCAGGCGCTGCAGCATCGGGTGGCCGATCTGTATGTGGCCACCGAAGAAACCCGCGCGCTGTGCATGCTGGCCGCGCATGCCTGGGCCACCGGCGCGCCCGGTGCGGCCCGCGCCATTGCCGGTGCCAAGGCCTGGGTCGGCCTGGCCGGCCGGCGGGCGGCTGAGGAGGCGGTGCAATTGCATGGCGCCATCGCCATCACCGATGAATACGTGGTGGGCCATTACCTCAAACGCATCATCGCGATCGACCGCAGCTTTGGCGACGCCAGCGATGCCCTTGATCACTACCATGCCCTGAGCAAGGATGCGCCAGCGCCCTCGGACACATCTGAAGGGCTGGCGCCCCTGGCCCGTCCATGACGCCAGCGCCTTCTCTCACAGGCATGAGCGCTGCGGCCAGCCCGAACCAAGACCGCCGCAACTACCGGCGTGCGCTTGGGCACTTCGCCACCGGCGTGACCATCATCACGGCGCAGGCTGATGGCCAGTTGGCAGGCATGACAGCCAATTCTTTTTCCTCGGTGTCGCTGGAGCCACCGCTGATCCTGTGGTCGATCGACAAGAGCGCCAACGGTCTGCCCTTGTTTGAGCGGGCCAGCCATTTCGCCATCAATGTGCTGGCTTCCGATCAGCTCGATCTGGCCAGTCAGTTTGCCCGCTCGGGGGCCGACAAATTCGCCGGCATCAGTTGGCAGCCGGGACTCGGCGGTGCACCTTGCCTGCCGGCAGGCCTGGCCACCTTCGAGTGTCGCAAGCAGCAGTTCATCGACGCCGGTGACCACTTCATCGTTCTCGGTCAGGTCGATCGCTACCACCTCTCGGAACGCGACCCCCTGCTGTTTGTGCGGGGCCGCTTTGCGCTGTCTGCCGACTACCCCGTGCTCGGGACTGACCCTGGCGCTGCAGGGGCGAGGGCCAACGACGCCGGCACCGACCCACCGACCATGCTCAGGCTGCTGTGGGACGCTTTCACCGGCCTGTCGCAAAGCTTTCAGGCCGAGCGAGACGCCCTGGGCCTGTACTCGGTCACGCAGGGCAGGGTCCTCTCGCTGATCGAGCGCTACCCCGCGGCAGACGCGGCGACCGTGGCGCGCAAGGCCTACATCAGCCCGCAGGGTCTTGAGGAGGCGGTGCAGGCCCTGCAGACGGCTGGCTATCTGAATGTCGTCGTGGCTGGCGCCTGGCAGCTTACCGACATGGGTCGTGAGCACGTGGCGCTGCGCCGCAAGCGTGCAGCGGCCATTGAAGCCTCACAACTCAAAGGCTTTAGCGCCTCGGAACTGGAGACGGCTTGCCGGGTACTCGCAGCGCTGGGCGCTGCGCCGCCTACGGGGTCTGCGCAGACAGCAGCTTGAGGTCATAAAACCTGTCGGCGCTGCGGGCAAACAGATCGGCTTTTTCATCTGGGCTGGCACCGGCCACCATGCGCTTGAAGGCGTTCCAGATCACGCCGTAACTGCAACTGGCGCGATCCGGCGGGAAATTGCTCTCGAACATGCAGCGCTGACTGCCAAAAGCTTCGATGCAGGTATGGATGTAGGGGGCCCAGGCCTGGGCCAGTTCTTGTGATGTGGGCGGCCTGCTTCGCTCATTGAAACCAAAGCCCCCGACGATCATGCCCAGGCCGCCGAGCTTGATCGACACATTGGGGCAGCTCGCAAGCTCCGCGATCGCTGCGCTCCAGTCACCAAACAGTTCCTCGCGCCGGCCCGCATAGCGGCCAATTCCCAGCGGAGTCCCGGCATGGTCGAGAACGATGGGAGTTTCTGGAAAGGCGCGGGCCAGGTCGGTGAGTTCAGGGATCTGGGTCTGGTACAGGAAGGCATCAAAGCGCAGGCCCAAGCCCGAGAGCAAGGCGAAGCCTTCGCGGAAGGTCTTGTCGGCCAACAGCCCGGGCGGCCGATCCGGATGGGGTGGTGCAACCGCCGGATCGGCGTCCCAAGCCGATATGTGGCGAACCCCTTTGAACCGGGAGCCACCAGCGGCCATCTGGGCCTCGAGCACCGGCCGAGCGCGCGCGCCCAGTTGCAAAGACCCAAAACCAACGATGCCGGCGCACACCCGACTCACTCCATAGGCGCCGCTGGCGCCCATGGCCGCAACCCCGTTGGCGAATTCCACCTCGCCCACGCAGCGCAGCTCCGGCGGCCCCTCACTGCGGTACATCGATCGGCAGTCCACATACACGGTGCCCAGCACACTGTGACCTGAGTGCTGCAGGTCGCGGTGGAGCTCGTCGAACATATAACGCGGGCGGGGCGCATCCCAGATGTGATGGTGCGCATCAATGATGGGCAACTCCGGCTCGAGCGCCGCTTCCCCGTGAAGCGCCAGCCAATCATCACGGTAGGCCGCGTAGGAGCCGCTGGTCACCACGCCCTGACCAGAGACGCGCGCTCCGCGCAGCTCAGGTCGATCGGCTTGCACGGGCGCTGGCCACCTTCTCAAGATAGGTGCGGGCACCGGGCTCCATCAAACCCTTGGTGCCGATGAAAATCAATCCCACGCCCTGCGCAACGATCTCGGACACCTGATCGTAGTCGCCGGCTGCACCCACCTGCCGCCCGCTGTCTCGAATGCGCGCGATCAGCCGGTCGACCGTTGCGCGAACCTGAGGATGGCGCTTGTCGCCGCCAAAACCGAGGCTCTTGGACAGGTCCACCCGAGCCAGGAAGAAGACATCAATCCCTTCGACGGCCAATATTTCGTCGATATTGGCCACCGCCGCTGCCGACTCGAGCATGGCCATGATGACCAGGTTCTGGTGGCTGTCGGGACGGGCGTAACGGACGATGTCGACGATGCGGCGCGCTGCCGCAGCATCGTCGACATGCGGCACGATGATGCCTGCGATATTGCAATCGAGGTAGCGGGTGATGAGCGCTTCATCGAGCTTTTCGGGACGCACGATGGCGGCAATACCGGAAGCCCGGGCGGCCCGGGCGAGCTCCTCGACGCGCTCGACGGATGCCGACGTGTGTTCGCAGTCGAGCATCACCGCGTGAAAACCAAGGCCTGCGAAATATTCGACGAGGTTGGGCGAATTGAAGGTCAGGTTGACCATGACGGCAGGGCCACCCGCCGCCAGCAGGTCTTTGAGCTTTGCCATCGCCTTAGGGGGCGGCCTTGATGCCCGCTTCGCGGATAACCTTGCCGTAGCGAGCGGTATCTGCCCTCATGACGGCAGCGAACTGATCGGGGCTGCTGATGAAGGGATCGGCACCCTGCGTGGCCAATTTGTCCCTCATATCGGCGGTGGCAAGGATCTTGGCCAACTCAGAAGATACCCGGTTGACGATGTCGCGGGGCGTGGCTGCGGGCGCGAGCAGCCCATACCAAAAGCGCATCTCAAAACCGGGCAAGCCTGACTCGGTGAAGGTCGGGACATTGGGCAGCGAGGGCGCGCGGCTGTCACCGGAGATGGCAATGGCCTTGAGCTTGCCTGCATTGATATGGGGAATGACGGCCAAGGGCGAAGTCCAACCGATGTCCACATGGCTGCCCAAGAGATCGGTCACAGCCGGCCCGGAGCCCTTGTAGGGAATGTGCGTCAGCTTGACCCCTGTCATCGAGCTGAACAACTCGGCAGCCAGGTGGGTAGGGCCACCGGCACTCGACGTTGCATAAGACAGTTGCTTGGATTTGCCCAGCGCGATCAATTCCTTGATATTGCTCGCTGCCAGCTTGGGGCTACCCACCAAGATCAACTCGCTGCTGGCGATGGTGGTCACCGGCGCAAAGTCGCGGGCGGTGTCATACGGCAGATTGGGGATCATCAATCCGTTGAGGACGTGCGTGGTCGATATCAGCAAGAAGGTGTAACCATCGGGGGCCGCCTTGACCATTGCTTCCGAGCCAATGATGGTGTTGGCGCCCGGGCGGGGCTCCACCAAAGCCGGCTGACCCAGCGCCTCGGACAGCTTGGTGCCGACGATCCTGGCCACCGCATCGACGCTGCTCCCGGTGGCGTAAGGCGTGATGATGCGTATCGGTTTGCTGGGATAGCCTGCCTGTGCCCGAGCGCTGCCGAGTCCGGCGAGCATGGGCCCAATAAGCAGCGCTGGCGCCATGCCGATGAACCGTCGTCTCATGTTGTCTCCCCGAATTTTTATAGTCGCAAAACCAAAGCGATTTGACCATGGGCAGCCCACTCGCCCGATGCCTCAACGGCCTCTCGAAAATTATAAAGTTCAATCGCTCAAGAGTGTTCGGATTTACATTAGATCATGTCCGTTTTGCAAATTGGGCAGGGCCCAGCAAGCTCTGAGACCCTGCCTGAACTCGGCCTCGCTGAACACAGCAGCCAGCGCAGCGAGGGCATGGACCCCACAGGCCCGGGCCGCTCAGCCCCGCTGGAGCGGGGTCACGCCTTGGCGCGCAAGTGCCATCGGCCCGCGCGAGCCTGTGCCCTCACTGGCGCTCCGCTAGCCCCCTAAGGCCTGGCGCCAGCACCGGGGCAGCTCTAGCCGGGCCAGTTGCAGGCGCTGGGCCAGCTCTGGCGCACCGGCAGCCCGCGCTAACGCGAACACACATCCACCTGCGCGCAGGACTGCGCCGCAGAAAAGCAACCGGTGCGAAAGTCGCCACCGCCAGCTTCGGTGGCGTTACAGACATCGGTGCAAGTTCCGTTGGCAGGCTTGAGCACATCCGGTCCGCACAAACGGGCTGCGTTGGCGCACGCACTGACGCAAGAGGTGGGCGCAAAGCTTTGCGGTTCAAAGGGTGGCTCTGGCGGCACGCTGGCGCAGGAGGCCACCGTAAAAACCAGGGGCAACATCAACAGGTGCAAGCGCCTCATACGATCACCTCTGGAATCCATTGCACCGCGTACAGATCTTGGATGGGCATGGTGGCAAAAAAGTTGCGGTCGAAGTTGCCGTAGCCCAGATCGCCCCAACCCGTGCCCCAGCTGTTGAGCACGCGCACCACTGGCCCACGCACGGCCGTGATGACCTGCATATGCCCGCCCACCGAGCTGCCCATCGAGGCCAGCACCGAACCGGTGTAGGCGCTGTAGGCCGCATCGACGCCCATGCCAAAGAGCAGTCCATAGCCGCGAACCAGCGCATCTTCGATGGCGCTCAGGCGTGTCGGCCCCACCTCGTCAATACGGTAATAGCGCAGACCCACGGCGTTGTAGGCCCCCACCGCCGCCATTGGCGACGGTCGCCGAGTGACGGTGGCTGCTGAAAACGGCCAAGCCGCCTCGCTCAGCAGGCCGCGCTTTTGCACCGCATTCATCACCAGCCGCGGGAAGCTGCCCTTGTCTTGGAGGGGGCCCTTATTGCCAGGCTGCTCGGCCTCCAGCCCCACGACATAGGGCCAACTGACCGACAGATCCATCGAGCGACCCGTGATGCCGGCGCAGATTTCCGCCGCAGCGGCCAGGGCCTGCCCGACGCAGGAGTTGGTGGTGAGCTGGTGGCGCACCCGCCTGACGTAGAGCTCCTGATCCGGGGTCGGCAAGACCACGGCCGAGAGCGCCACGCGGGCTGTACTGAAACGCAAGTCGCGCGCGTCTTGGGCGTCGACTCTATAGCCAAGTCCGGGGGTGTTCATGGCCATGCCCGCTGGCTTACGGAACGTACCGGCTCAAGGAGGTAGGTCTTCATATTGGCAGAACCCATAAAACTCACATTGATCAATTTTGTAATCTTATTTATTTTTGTTCAGTTGTTTGTAAAGAATTTCCGACGGAGGCTCGGCCATTGCCACCTCAAGGGCTATTACCCGCATTTTTGTCACAGATCTCTACCTTTTGCCCGCATGAATGCTCTTCCAGAGATCAAATACAGTTCATGTTGAATATCCGGGCTTGTTGCGCTCGCCATAAGGCCAGCGCCATTGCGGGCCTCGAGTACTGGTCCGTCGCCCGGGACCTGCTTTCGCTGTTTTCATCCTTACGCCATCCACGCCATGACCCAACGCACCACCGCCCACCGCCTGCAAGTTGCTACCGAGCTGCACCGTTTCATTGAAGACCGGGTGCTGCCCGGCACCGGCATTGCGCCCGCGCAGTTCTGGCAAGGCTTTGATGCCATCGTGGCCGACCTGGCGCCCAAGAACATCGCCTTGCTCGCCGAGCGCGACCGCCTGCAGGTCGAACTCGACGGCTGGCACCGGGCGCATCCCGGCCCGATTGCCGACATGGCCGCCTACCGCGCCTTCCTGGAGAAGATCGGCTACCTGGTCAAGCAGCCCAAATCGGTCAATATCACCACCCGCAAGGTCGATGACGAGCTGGCCACCCAGGCCGGTCCGCAGTTGGTGGTGCCCGTGCTCAACGCCCGCTATGCGCTCAACGCGGCCAATGCGCGCTGGGGCTCGCTGTATGACGCGCTGTATGGCACCGACGCGATCTCCGAGGCCAATGGCTGCGAGAAGGGCAAGGGCTACAACCCCAAGCGCGGCGCCAAGGTCATCGAGTACGCGCGCTACGTGCTCGACCGCACCTGCCCCCTGCGCAAGGGTTCACACATTGATTCCGTGCGCTACCGCATCAAGGACGGCAAGCTCAGCGTCAAACTCAAGGACGGCAGCAAGACCTCTCTGGCCAAGCCGGCGCAGCTGGTGGGCTACCAAGGCGACGCCGCCGCGCCGAGCTCGGTGCTGCTGGTGCACAACGGCCTGCATCTGGACATCCGCATCGACCGCAGCACGCCGATTGGCGCAAGTGACGCGGCAGGTGTGTGTGACCTGGTGGTGGAAGCGGCGCTGTCGACCATCCTGGACCTGGAAGACTCGGTGGCCGTGGTCGATGCCCAGGACAAGGTGCTGGCGTACTCCAACTGGCTGGGCATCCTGCAAGGCACGCTCACCGAGGAGGTGAGCAAGGGTGGCACCACCTTCACGCGCGGCCTGAACGGAGATCGTGTTTACACCGCGCCGGCCGGCAAAGGCCAAGTTCGGCTGCACGGCCGCTCGCTGATGTTCGTGCGCAACGTCGGCCACCTGATGACCAACCCGGCCATCCTCTACACCGACGGAGAGGGCCAGCAGCGTGAAATTCCTGAGGGCATTCTGGACGCGGTGGTCACCACCACCATCGCCATGCATGACCTCAAGCGCACGGCCAAGGACGCGATCCGCAACTCGCGCAAGGGCTCGGTCTACATCGTCAAGCCCAAGATGCACGGCCCGGCCGAGGTGGCTTTTGCCGACGAGCTGTTCACCCGCGTCGAGGGCATGCTGGGCCTGGCGCCCAGCACCGTCAAGCTGGGCATCATGGACGAAGAGCGTCGCACCAGCATCAACCTCAAGGCCTGCATCGCCGCCGCCAAGAGCCGGGTGGCCTTCATCAACACCGGTTTCCTCGACCGCACCGGTGACGAGATGCACACCGCCATGCTGGCCGGCCCCATGATCCGCAAGGGCGACATGAAGAGCAGCGCCTGGATCCAGGCCTACGAGCGCAACAACGTGCTGGTGGGCCTGTCCTGCGGCCTGCGCGGCAAGGCACAGATCGGCAAAGGCATGTGGGCCATGCCCGACCTGATGAAGGCCATGCTGGAACAAAAAATCGGCCACCCCAAGGCCGGCGCCAACACCGCCTGGGTGCCCAGCCCCACGGGTGCCACGCTGCACGCCATGCACTACCACCAGGTGCTGGTCAGCGACGTGCAAAAGGAGCTGGAAAAAATCGATGCCGACGCCGAGCGCGAGAGCCTGCTGCAAAACCTGCTGACCATCCCCGTGACCGCCACGCCCAACTGGAGCGAGGCCGACAAACAGCAAGAGCTCGACAACAACGCACAGGGCATCTTGGGCTATGTGGTGCGCTGGGTGGACCAGGGCGTGGGCTGCTCCAAAGTGCCCGACATCCACAACGTGGGCCTGATGGAAGACCGCGCCACGCTGCGCATCTCCAGCCAGCACATGGCCAATTGGTTGCGGCACAAAGTGGTCACGCCGGCACAGGTCAAGGCCACCTTCGAACGCATGGCCGCAGTGGTGGACCAGCAAAACGCTGGCGATGCGCTGTACAAGAACATGGCCGGCCGCTTCAACAAGAGCGCCGCCTACAAAGCCGCCTGCGACCTGGTGTTCAAGGGCATGGAGCAGCCCAGCGGCTACACCGAGCCGCTGCTGCATGCATGGCGCTTGAAAGTCAAGGCTGCCAAGGCCTGAACTGTCTTGCTCCCTCTCGCCTGAGGGAGAGGGCCGGGCTGAGGGCAGCGGCCTCAGCCCCTGTCAAGCGCCTGGGCTGGACCTGTGGGTGCGCGCAGTCAAGCAGCGAGGCGGCTTTGGCAGCTGGTGCTGGGATGTGGTCAAGGGCGAGCCCGCCAAGGTGGCTGATGTATTGACCCACCATGCTTCCCTCGCTCAGCAAACGGATCCGATCGGTGAGGTCTGCCTTTAGCAAGCCTTGCGTGCAGTGCGGCGAACCTTGTGGGTGGATGCTGACAGCTGCGCGGGGCCTGCATACCTTTGCACATGGGCCGGCCAAGCGCAGCATGGCAGAACCTCGCATGAGCGCTTTCGCCATGAAAAAGACTCCCACACACCCCATGCCACTGCCGGGCGCGCCACCGCCGGATCAGCCCGACAGTCCCACCCATCAGCCGATAGACCCGGACGACGGTGCGCCGGTGGCGCCGCAGCCTGATGAAGAGGGTGACGCGCAGTGGAAGCCGCCGCGGTGACGGGCGTCAAGCCGCCACGGGAGCGCGGCTTCACGCTGATCGAGTTGTTGCTGGTGTTGGTCATCATCGCCATCGGCACCAGCCTGAGCCTGCTGGCACTGCGTGACCCAGCCCAGGCGCAGCTGCAGGGCGACGCGACCCGGCTGGCGGGCCTGCTCGAAGGCGCACGGGCGGCCTCGCGCGCGCAAGACATGCCGCTGCGATGGCGGACCGAGGACGCAGGCTTTCGCTTTGAGGGTTCGGTGGCATTCCCATCCGGCGGGCCTTGGCCTGATCGCTGGCTGCATGAAGACATCCAGGCACAAGTGCTCGGCGGCAGCGAGCTCGTCCTGGGCCCGGAGCCGGTGCTGGCCGCGCAGGCGGTTCTAATGGGCCACAAACTGGCGCCAGAGCGGCGCGTCTGGGTGGCCACCGACGGTGTGCGGCCCTTTGAGGTGCTGCCCATCCGACCCGAATTGCAGCGCTGAAGGCATGGCATGCGACGCACCGGCCTGACGCTCATTGAGGTGCTGGTGGCCTTGTTGGTGATGGCCGCGATGGCGCTGATGAGCCGGCTGGTGATCGACGGCATGCTGCGCAGCCAGGCCGTGGCGCAAGAGCGCGGCGCCAGCCTGAACAGCCTGCAGATTGCGCTGGCGCAGTGGAGCCGCGACCTGGACCGCCTGAGCACCACGCCCTATGTGAACGCGCTGCAATGGGACGGTCAGGTGCTGCGGCTGCTGCGCCGCTCTAGCAATGAGGAGGCGCTGGTCGTGGTGGCCTGGAGCGCGCGGGGCGGGCAGTGGCAGCGCTGGCAGTCGCCTCCCCTGAGCGAGCGCGGTGCGCTGCTGCGCAGCTGGGCCCTGGCTCAGCGTCCCGAAATCGCAGACCCCGCTGAGCTCAGCCGAGCCAAGCTGCTGCCCATAGGCCAATGGCAATTGCAGGTTTGGGCACAGGGGCAATGGCGCGATGCGCCGATTCAAGACGATAGGCTGGTCGACCTGCCCGCAGGCCTGCGCCTGCAACTGCGAGGCCTGCAAGGCGTGGGCGGTGTGGGACTGTGGCAGGTGGACTGGGTTCGGGGCGCTGCTCCATGAAGACAGCAGGTCCGGGCGCAGCCATCGTCGCGGCCATGCTGACGGTGGCCCTGGTTGCCGCGCTGGTGATGACAGGCTTTTGGTACATCTGGCGCAGCACCGAGGCCGAGGTGGGCTGGCGCCAGCAAGCACAGGCGCGCTGGTTGCTGGGCGGGGCCTTGGACTGGGCGATGGCGCTGTTGCAAGACGACGGCAGACTGCAAGCGCAGGTCGATCACCTGGGCGAGCCCTGGGCGCAAACACGGCGCGATCTGTCGCCCGCGCAGCTGCTCGCGCAAGGCGAGGTTCCGGCCTCAGCCGAAGCGTCAGATTTCACGCTGAGCCTGCAAATTGCGGATGCGCAGGCCAAGCTGAACCTACTCAATTTGCTGGAGGGTAGCGGCTTATCGGTGCCCTGGAGCGAGGTGTTTGCGCGCCTGTTCGCCCAACTGAACCTGCCCGCATCCGAGCTCGATCTAATGCAGCAGGCGCTGCTCAGAGCCAGTGCTGGCACTGGCGAAGGCGCCTCCGGCCAGTCCCCGCTCATGCCCCAACGCGCCGAAGACCTGCACTGGCTGGGTCTGCTGCCAGCCACGGTGGCGGCCTTGCGCCCGCATCTGACGGCGCTGCCCGGGCGCCTGCCGGTCAACCTCAACACGGCAGACGCGGTCGTGCTGCAAGCCGTGCTCGGCGGCAGGCCGGTGGCCATGGATGCCCTGCTGGCGCGAAGAAAGGCTCAGCCTTTGGGCAGCTTGGCCGATGCCGGTCTGGGCGGGCCCGGTGGGCCAGCTGCGTCAGATCAGCTGTCGGTCAACAGCAACTTTTTTGAAGTTCAAACCTCGGTGCAGCTGGGCCGCGCCTTTCGGCTTGGTCAGCGCGCGCTGCTGCAGCGGCAAGGCCCTGTGGTGCGGATTTTGTGGCGGTATTAGCATGGGGGCATCGGCCCGGCCTGGGGACCAGCGGGTCAACCCCGCTTGACGATTTACTTCAGACCTAAATAATTGAGGCCGTAAGCAGATGAATCCTCGGCGGGTGCTTTGCCCAAGCCGGGGCTTGCTCTTGCAAGGAGTCACGTCGCATGTCCACTGCCCGTTCCAGCCCACAGCCTGACCGATTTGTGCAGAAGCGTTTGCCGGCGCCCGATCTGTGGCCCCAACTGCGCTACGACCTCCCCGAGTTACAGATCCCCGCCGAGGCCAATCTGGTCGATGCGCTGATGGCCCAGGCCGAGCAGCGCGGCTGGCTGGACCGACCGTTTCTGCGCTCAGAGCGCATCACGCTGAGCTATCGCGATGCCGACGAGCGTCTGCGCCGCATTGCGCAGGTACTGACCGAAGACTTTGGTCTGGTGCCCGGCAACCGGGTGCTGCTGCGCGGCGGCAATTCCGTCGGCATGGCGCTGGCCTGGCTGGGCGTGGTCAAGGCGGGCTTGGTGGCGGTGGCCAGCATGCCGCTGCTGCGCGCCAAGGAGCTGCGCGAGATCATCAGCAAAGCCGAGCCCACAGTGGCGCTGTGCGACGCCGCCCTGCTCGAAGAACTGCAGAGCGCCCAAGAGGGCACCGGGCTGCGCACCATCGTGCCCTTCAATCTGATGGACGCGCCCGGCTCGCTGGCGGTGCTCAGCAGCGCCAAGGACGGCCGCTTCGGCCCTTGCCCCTGCCGGGCCGACGACATCGCCATGATGGCCTTTACCTCGGGCACCACCGGCTCGCCCAAGGCGGCGGTGCACAGCCACCGCGACGTTCTGGCGGCCTGCCAGGCCTGGCCACGCCATGTGCTCAAAGCCACGCCCGACGACATCGTGATCGGCTCGCCGCCCTTGGCCTTCACCTTTGGGCTGGGTGGCATGCTGCTGTTTCCAATGTCGGCCGGCGCCAGCGTCTACTACCCCAGCAAGCCCTACTCGCCGCAGTCCATGCTCGAGACCATCGATGCAGTCGGGGCCACCATCACCTATACCGCGCCGACCTTCTACCGGCAGATGGCCGTGCTGGCGCGTGAGCGGCCGCCCAAGAGCCTGCGCATCAGCGTCAGCGCCGGCGAGGCCTTGCCCCAAGCCACCCGCCAGCTCTGGTTAGACGCTACCGGCATCGACATGACCGACGGCATTGGTGCGACCGAGATGTTTCACATCTTCATCTCCAGCGTCCCCGGCCAAACACGGGCTGGCGCCATTGGTCAGGTGGTGCCGGGCTACCAGGCCAAGGTGGTGGACGACGAAGGCCGTGAAGTGCCGCGCGGCAGGGTGGGCAAGCTGGCGGTGATCGGGCCGACCGGCTGCCGCTACCTGGCCGACGAGCGCCAGAGCAAGTACGTCAAGAACGGCTGGAACCACCCGGGCGATGCTTTCACGCAGGACGAGGACGGCTATTTCTTCTACCAGGCGCGGGCCGACGACATGATCATCTCGGCGGGCTACAACATCGGCGGGCCCGAGGTGGAGGACGCGCTGCTCACCCATCCGGCGGTGGCCGAATGCGGCGTGATCGGTGTGCCCGATGAAGAACGCGGCATGGCGGTCAAGGCTTTTGTGGTGCTCAAGAGCGGTCAGGTGGGTGATGCGGCCATGGCCAAGGCCTTGCAAGACCATGTGAAGGCCACGATCGCGCCCTACAAATACCCGCGCCAGGTGCAGTTCCTGACAGCCCTGCCGCGCACCGAAACCGGCAAGCTGCAGCGCTTCAAGCTCAGACAGACAGACCCGGTAAGCGGTGCCTGAGCGCAAAAACAAAAACGCCAACCGCAAGGGTTGGCGTTTTTCACTGAATTGGTTGCGCGGGCAAGATTTGAACTTACGACCTTTGGGTTATGAGCCCAACGAGCTACCAGGCTGCTCCACCGCGCGTCAGAACCGCTATTCTAATCGCAATCGAGGCGGTCTGCGAGACCAGGCGCGATTTATCGCAAAAGAATTTGTATTCAGTTGTCAGTCCGACAGGCAGGGCCAGCCCCGCCTAGGTGACAGTCGCGCAGCGCATGCGCTTCCTATAATTTTTACAGGTCGCTCCTGACCTCAGCCCAACCGCAAGGTGAACCATGCCCTCTGGACGATTGATCCCCCAACTTCTTTGTGGCCTGGCCACTGCCGCCGCGCTTGTGATGAGCGCTGGCGCCCAGGCACAGACCAAATCTACCCGGCTGGTGGTCGGCTTTCCTCCGGGCGGGCCCATCGATGCGGTGGCCCGCATCATGAGCGAGCAACTGGGCCGCGAACTGGGCCAGACCGTGGTGGTCGAAAACAAGGCAGGCGCCAACGCCGGCATCGCGGCCGAGTTTGTCGCCAAGTCCACCCCCGACGGCACCACCTTGCTGATCAGTACCGCCGGCGCCATGACCATCAGCCCGGCCCTCTACGACAAGCTCGCGGCCGACCCGTTTCGCGACCTGGTCCCGGTCAGCCTGGTGGTCAACACCGACGAGGTGCTGGTGACCGCGGCGAACAACCCCGCCAACACCGTGCCTGAGTTCATCGCGGCCGTGCGCGCGCGCAAAGAGGGCGCTACGTTGGCCTCTTCAGGCACAGGCAGCGTGCCGCACCTGGCCATGGAATTGCTCGCCGATGTGACCAAGGCGAATCTGCGGCATGTACCCTACAAGGGGGTAGCGCCTGCCATCACTGACGTGATCGCCGGCCATGTGGACGGCATCTTCATCGACTTCCCGGTGGCCCTGGTCCACATCCGGGCCGGCAAACTCAAGGCCCTGGGCCTGGCCGCACCCAAGCGCCACCCGCTGCTGCCCGAGACGAGAACGCTTGAGGAGATGGGCATTTCGGGCGTGGACTCCAACAACTGGTATGGCATCTTCGCGCCCAAGGGCACCTCGGCAGCCGACATTGACCGCGTCAACCAGGCAATCCGCCGCGCACTGGAGTCCGAGAGCGTCAAATCACGCCTGCTGGCCGCGGGCCTGATCGGCGCGCCGGGCAGCCCTGCGTCGCTCGCCGCCTTGCAAAAGGCCGATTTCGAGAAGTGGTCGCGCGTCATCAAGACCAAGGGCATCAAGGGCGAATGAGGGCGCATCGCAGCGCCAAGGCGCAAGAGCGGGGTCATTTGCGCATAGGCGCTGGCGCCAGTTATGCCGGCGACCGCATCGAGCCGGCCGCGTTGCTGGCCGAGCATGGCGCGCTCGACTATCTGGTGTTTGAAACCCTGGCCGAGCGCACCATTGCGCTGGCCCAGGTGCAACGCCTGAAGGATCCGGCCACCGGTTACAACGAGTTGATGGAAGAGCGCTTGCGCGCGGTGCTGCCACACTGCAAAGCACAGGGCACGCGCATCGTCAGCAGCATGGGCGCGGCCAACCCGCAGGCCGCAGCGCACAAGGCGGCGCAGATCGTGCGCGAGATGAAGCTCGGCCCCATGAAGATTGCTGCGGTGATCGGCGACGATGTGCTCGACTACTGCCGCGCCAACGCGCAGACCCTGCCCATCATGGAGTCAGGCCTGCCGCTGTCCAGCCTGCAAGGCGAGATCCTTAGCGCCAACGCTTACCTGGGCGCGGACAACATCGTGCAAGCACTGGAGCAAGGTGCCGACCTTGTGCTGACCGGTCGGGTGGCCGATTGCTCACTGTTTCTCGCGCCCATGATTCACGAATTTGGCTGGAGCCAGTCCGACTGGAACCTGCTGGGCCAGGGCCAGGTCTGCGCCGATATGGTCGAGTGCGGCGCCAATGTCTCGGGCGGCTTCTTTGCCGACCCGGGCTACAAGGAGGTGCCTGACCTGGGCAATCTCGGCTACCCCTTTCTGGAAATGCGCCCTGACGGCCACGGCGTGGTGGCCAAGGTGGCGGGCACCGGCGGGGTGATCAATCGGGCGATCTGCACCGAGCAGATGCTCTACGAGATTCACGACCCGGCCAACTACATCACGCCGGATGTGGTGGTCGACTTCACCGAGGTGCGGCTGACCGAGCTTGGGCCGGACCGGGTGGGCATCAGCGGCGGCCGGGGGCGTCCGCGGCCCGATCAGCTCAAGGTGTCGGTGGGCATCAAAGAAGGCTGGATCGGCGAAGCAGAAATCACCTATGCCGGCCTGGGCTGCCTGAACCGCGCCAGGCTGGCCGAGCAGGTGGTGCGCGAGCGCTTGCGCATAGGCGGGGTGCAGCTCGAAGAGTTGCAGGTCGACTACATCGGCATGAACTCGCTGCACGGCGCGGCCTCCCTGCCCACGCCCCATGAGCCCTATGAGGTGCGCCTGCGCTTTGCCGGTCGCGCCAAGGCCAGGCGCGACGCGGCCAAGCTCGCTGGCGAGGTCGAGACCCTGGTGGGCAAAGGCCCGGCCATGTCCTCGCTGCCGCGCACGGTGGTGCGCGAGGTGCTGGCGATTTATTCGGTGCTGATTCCGCGCGCTGCGGTGCAGCCGCAGCTCTTGATGCTGGAGGTGGCATGAAGCGCTTTTACCTGCGCGAAATCGCCCATGCCCGCGCCGGCGACAAAGGCGATGCCAGCAATATTGGCGTGATTGCCTATGTGCCACAAGACTATGGCATCTTGCTTGAGCAGGTCACGGTCGAGGCGGTGCGCCGGCATTTCGGCGCGCTGGTCAAAGGCCGCATCACCCGTTACGAGCTGCCGCGTGTCGAGGCCCTGAACTTTGTGCTGGAAAACGCACTGGGCGGCGGCGTCACCCGCTCACTTTCACTGGACCCGCATGGCAAATCCTACGGCGCGCTGATCCTGACCCTGCCCGTGACAGTAGACGCGGCCGTGGCCGAGCGCCTGATCGCGCAAGGCCGGCAGCCCTTGCCATGAGCGCGGTCGACGCGGATCGCATTGCCCTGAGCGTTGATGCAGCGCGCGCGCTGGCCCGTGCGGCCTTGCACGCGCTGGGCTATGACACCCATCAGACGGAGATCTTGTGCGAGCACATGCTCGATGCGGCCCTGTGCGGCTATGAATACTCGGGCCTGCCCAAGATTTTGCAGATCGCGGCCAACCCCAAGCGCAAACAGCCCACCACGGCGATGCGCGACATTCACAGCACACCCGTCTCGGCGCTGATCGACGGCGGCAACCATTCGGGCATGCTGGCCATGCACCATGCCACCGATCGCGCGATCGCGATGGCACAAGCCCACGGCTTTGCACTGGTCGGTGTGACCAACAGCTGGATGAGCGGACGCAGCGCCTATTATGTGGAGCGCATGGCAAGAAGCGATCTGATCGGCATACACACGGTGGGTTCGGCCAGCCTGGTGGCCCCGCCCGGTGCGAGCCGACCGGCCTACGGCACCAACCCAATCGCCTTCGGCTTTCCCAAGCAGGGCGATCCGCTGGTGATTGATGTGTCGACCGCGGCCTTTCCCGGCACCGAGCTTGATTTCTACCAGCTGCTGGGCCTGCCGCTGCCGGCCGGGGTGGCGCTCGATGCGAACGGCCTGCCCACCACCGATGCGCAGGCCGCCAAGCAAGGCGCCTTGCTGCCCTTTGGCGGCCACAAGGGCTATGCGCTGGGCCTGGCCATGCAGGCACTGGGCGTGCTGGCCGGCTCAGGGCTCAATGCAGCCAAGGACTATGGCTACCTGATCATCGCGATGCGGCCCGACCTGCTGCTGCCACTGGCCGACTTCAAACGCGTCCTGAGCGAGCAGCTGGCACGCATCAAGGCAGTGCCGCGTCAGGATGGCGTGACCGAAATCCGACTGCCCTCCGAGCAGTCGTTTCGTGCGCGCGAGCGCGCAATGCGCGAAGGCATAGTGATAGACCGCGGGGTGCACCAGCGCCTGCTGGCGATCAGCGCAAGTGCCCCTCCACCAACCCCTGAGCCCGAAACACCATGACCTCCATTGCCCGCGTCGACAGCCACGCCCATGTGTTCGATCCGGTCGGATTTCCGCTGCGCGACACAGGTGGCCATATGCCCGGCCCGGCCGAATGCGGTACCGCGCAGCAGTTTCTGACGGTGCTGGGCGCACACCAGGTCACGCACGGCCTGCTGGTCAATCCACAGGCCGGCTACGCCACCGACAACCGCTGCATGCTCGACGCCATTGCCCGCTCACAAGGTCGCCTCAAGGGCGTGGCCCTGGTCGACCACGGCATCACCGACGCCCAACTGGCCGAACTCAAGGACGGCGGTGTGGTCGGCGCACGCTTTAATTTGCTGTTCGCCCATGCCACCTCGATTCGCGGGCGCGAGGGCGAGGTCTTGCTCCGGCGCTTGCACGAGCTCGGCTGGTTCGCGCAAATTTACTACCGCGACGACAGCCTGCTCGAAGCGCTGCCAGTGCTGCAAAGCTCAGGCATTGCGCTGGTGATCGACCACTGCGGCGGCTTCGACCCCGACAAGGGCTTGCAGCAAGCCGGCTTCCAGGCCTTGCTCCAACTCGGTCGCGAGGGGCGGGCGGCCGTCAAGCTCTCGGGGGCGTTTCGACTGTCCAAACAGCCCTGGCCCCACAGCGACCTGGACCCTTTCATTGCGGCCTTGCTAGAGGCCTTCACGCCCGATCGCTGCGTCTGGGGTTCGGACTGGCCTTTTGTGCGCCATCCCGCGCGCACCGACTACGGACCGCAGCAGCGCCTGCTCGAACGCTGGGTGCCCGACGAGGCCGCTCGCCGCAAGATCGAGTGGGACACGCCGAGCCGGCTGTTTGGCTTTGCGCCACTGCGCTAAAGCGCGGGCAAGCTTCAGGGCTTGGCGCTGGGCGTCGAGAACAGTTCGTCGTACTTGCGCTCGTAAGCGTGGTAGTCCAGAAACTCGTAGAGTTCGCTGCGCGGCTGCATCAGATCGAGCACATTTTTCTGGGTACCGTCGCGCAAGATCGCCTGGTAGACCTTGAGCGCGGCGGCCGACATCGCGCGCGCGGCCGACAGCGGGAACAAGGCCGCTGACACGCCCGCGCCCGCCAGTTCATCCAGGGTAAAGGCCGGCGTGAGCGAGAACTCGGTGATGTTGGCCAGCACCGCATTGGGCCGGGCTATGGCATCAACAAAGCGGCGGTATTGCCCAAGCTCGCTGCAAGCTTCAGCAAAGATCATGTCGGCGCCGGCCTCCACATAACGGCAGGCTCGCTCAATGGCTGCGTCTATGCCCTCGACCGCGATGGCATCGGTGCGGGCGATGATGAAGAACTGATCGTCGGTGCGCGCATCGACCGAGGCCTTGATGCGGTCGACCATCTCGGCGGTCGAAACGGTGGCTTTGCCCGGCCGGTGGCCACAGCGCTTGAGGGCCACCTGGTCTTCGATGTGCATGGCCGCAGCGCCGTCCTTGATCAGACCCTTGACCAGGCGCGCGATAGAAAACACGCCGCCAAAGCCGGTGTCCACATCGACCAGCAGCGGCAAGCTGCTGGCGTCGGTCAGGCGCCTCACCTCGGTGAGCACATCGCTCAAATTGGTGATCGCCAGATCCGGCAGGCCATGCGAATAGGTGGCCAAGCCGCCACCAGCCAAGTACAGCGCTTTGTGGCCGACCCGCTCGGCCATCATGGCGCAGTAGGGATTGATGGCGCCGACGATGGGCAGGGGCTGATGTTCAGCCAGGGCCGATCTGAACCTTGCGCCTGCGGAGTGAGATAGCGTTGTCACCGTAAGTCATGCCTTGAGAATGGGGGATCGAACCATTCTATTGCGGGGTAGGCGCGCGCTGCTGCCTCCACACGGCCCCGATCGTCAAAGCTACACTGGATAACGGGCCGAGGCGAACATGGCGGCGGGCTGCACCGCCACCCATCAGACCCAGAGGCTTACATTCAAGGAGGGAGACCATGATGCAGATCAAGATCGGCGGGCGCATGTTCAAGTGGATGCTGGGTGTGCTGATGTGCGCCTTCGCGCTCCATGTCGCCGCGCAAAGCTTTCCGAACCGGCCCGTCAAGATCATCGTGCCCTATGCGGCCGGAGGCGGGCCGGACATCGACGCACGCAAGCTGGCACCGCGTCTGTCCGACGCCCTGGGCGTGCCGGTGGTGGTCGAAAACCGGGTTGGGGCTGCCGGCATCCTGGCGGCCGAGGTGGCGATGCAGGCACCGCCTGACGGCTACACCCTGCTGGCCGGCGGGGTCTCGCATGTGGTGCAAAAAATCCTCAGGCCCCAGGCCCGCTTCGACCCTTTGACCAGCTTTGTGCACATCGGCCTGACCAGCAATTCAACCACGGTCCTGGTGGTTCCCATGGACTCGTCGGTGAAAACGGTCAAGGACCTGGAGGCCCTGCTGCGCAGCAAGCCCGGCCAGATCAACTACGGCTCGGGCGGTATCGGCACTGCCGCACACATTGCCGGCTCGAGCTTCGTCAATCTGCTCAAGCTCAATGCAGTGCATATTCCCTACCGGGGGTCGGTTGAACTGATGCCGGCGCTGATCGGCGGGCAAATCCAGTTTGCCTTTCCAATTGCAGGCACCGGCGTGCCCATGGTCAAGTCGGGCAAGGCGCGCGCCTTGGCGGTGACCAGCGCTAAGCGCCTCAGCTCCTTACCCGATGTACCGACGATGAAGGAGTTATACGGTGACGACCTCTTCGTGCAGGAGGCCTGGGGAGGGCTGTGGGCACCGGCGGGCACGCCGGCGGCCGAGGTGCAGAAGCTGCATGGCGCACTCAAGCTGGCACTGGCCGATGCCGATCTGCGCAACTATTTTGTCGGCGCAGGCTCCGAGGTGGAAATCTCACCCAGTCCCGAGTCCTTCAGCAGCTTCCTGAAGGCGGAGACACAAAAGTGGGCCAAGATCATTCAGCTGACCGGCGTGAAGGCGGACTGATATGGGTCTCAATGCGCTGCAGGGTGTTCGGGTGCTGGACCTGTCGCATGTGATCGCGGGCCCGACCGCTTCGCACTATCTGGCCCTGGAAGGGGCCGAGGTCATCAAGATCGAAAAGGCCGGCAAGGGCGACATCCTGCGCCGCTCGGGCCAGGCACTGGCGCCCGGCATCTCGGTGGGTTTCGCCGCCATCAACCTGGGCAAGAAGTCACTGGCGCTGGATCTGAAGACGCCCGAGGGCAAGGATGTGCTGCGGCAACTGATACCGACGGCCGATGTCTTCATCGAAAATTTTCGGCCAGGGGCTGTCGCCCGCTTGGGCTTTGACTACGAAGCCGTGCGCGCCCTCAATCCCAAGATCATCTACGCGTCCATATCGGGCTTTGGCCAGGAAGGCGCCTGGAGCTCGCGGGCCGCTTATGACCACGTGGTGCAATCGGCCATAGGCATGAGCATGATGCAGGGGGAAGAAGGACAAGAGCCGATGAAGGTGGGCTTTCCGGTGGTGGACACCGCCACCGGCATGATGGGGGCGCAGGCGATTTTGACGGCTCTGCTGCGGCGCTTCAGGCAGGACCAGGGGGCCTTCCTGGATGTGTCGATGGCGCAGGCGGGCTTGCAGCTGATGTGGCCCGACGCCTCTCGCGCGGCCCAGGGCGCAGGCGATGCGCCACGCATCGGCAACCGAGGTTTTTCCGGCAGTCCCGGCGCCGCGACTTTCCAATGCGCCGATGGCTGGATCTCAACGGCTGCCAACACCCTGGGGCAGTTCACCGCCCTGTGCAAGGTGCTGGATGTGTCAGACGTGCCGCAGAACCCCGAGCTGATTGATCAGGTGGCTTTGCAAAACGGCGGCTTTCTGGTGGCCAAGGATGCGGGGCGCATACACAGCTTGCTGGCTGGCGCCATCAAGACCTGCCGCGTGGAAGAGCTGGAAAAGACCTTGATGGAACACCAGGTGCCCTGTGCGAAATTGCGGCCACTCAGTGAGCTGGTCACGCGCTGCCAGTCTGAAGACCTCATGACCTTGCCGGTCCGCCGCACCCACTACCCCTTGGGCGTCATGACGGATTTTGGTTCGGGCTACAAGTCTGACCACAGCCCTGAGCCCAATCTGCCCAGCGCTCCGCGCCTGGGACAACATTCCCGCGAGATCCTCGCCGGGCTCGGGATGGCTCAGGCAACGATCGACGCGCTGATTCAATCTGGAGCCGTGGCTGACGGTGCTTGAGGGCCCGCCGACGAAAAATTGCGAATACAAGCCTGAGCGAGCAACAACACTCGCCCTGGCCTGCTGATCATGCCCGAGCCGACTTCGCAGCGCATCACCCTGACAGCCCGCCAAGCGCATGACCTGGCCGTGCGCGCACTGCTGCGCCACGGCTACAGCGCCGACCAAGCGCAGCCGGTGGCCGAGCATGTGGTCGATGCCGCCCTGTGCGGCTATGAATATTCAGGCCTGCCCAAGATCCTCAATCTGATCGAGCATGCGCAGCTGCGCGGCGCGCACCAGCGGCTGCGCGTCCTGCACGAAACCCCGGTATCGGCCCGGCTGGATGGCGGCAACCAAAACGGCATGCTGGCCATGCACCATGTGACAGAGATGGCGCGGTTCAAGGCGAGGGAGCATGGCTTCGCCGTGGTGGGCATCCACAACATCTGGATGAGCGGGCGCAGCGCGTTTTATGTGGAACGGCTGGCGCAGGCAGGCTTGATCGGGCTGCACACCGTGGCATCACGGCCGCAGGTAGCGCCACCCGGTGCAGCGCGACCCGCCATAGGCACCAATCCGATCGCGCTGGGCTTTCCCACCGAGGGGGACCCCCTTCTCATCGACATGGGCACTTCGGCCCTGATGTTCACCGACCTGATGTTCCGCCAACGGATGGGGCTGTCCCTGCCCGAGGGCGTGGCCATCGACGCGCAGGGCCGGCCGACCACCGATGCGGCCAGCGCCCTGCTCGGCGCGGTCCTGCCCTATGGCGGGCACAAGGGCTTTGCGCTGGCCGTGGCCATGGCTGCCCTCGGCGTAGCCGCTGGCTCGGGGCAAGACCCCAACCAGGCCGGCTACCTGCTCATGGCCATTCGGCCCGACCTGCTGCAACCGCTGGCGCAGTACCGGCACGAGTTGTCGCTGCTGATCGAGCGGATTCGGGCCACGCCGCGCCAACCGGGTGTGGACGCAATCCGCATTCCCTCCGAGCGCGCCTTTACCGAGCGCAGACGCAGGCAAGAGATCGGCATCGAACTCGACCAGCGGGTGGTCGATGCCTTGCTGGAGGCCGCCGGCGAGAGTGCCGCTTTTATTCAGGCTTGATGCCGCTGTCGCGGATGATCTGCGCCCACACGCCGATCTGCTCGCGCACATAGGGGCCGAAACTCTCGGGCCCCATCGGCGAGATCTCAAAGCCTATGCCGCTGAGCTTGTCCTGCACATCGCGCTGAGCCAGCGCAGCCATTGCTGCCTCGGCTACCTTGTTCATGGCCTCGCGAGGCGTGCCCGCCGGTGCAAACAGCCCATTCCAGGCAGAGATGTCATAGCCCTTGAGCACCTCGGCGATCACCGGGACATCGGGCATCAAAGGGGTGCGGCGCGCCATGGTGGCGGCAATCACCCGCGCCTTGCCCGAACGCACATGCGGCATGGCGGTGGCAAAGTCGGCAATCAGCACCTGGACCTGACCGGCCACCAGATCGAGCATGGCTTGCGGGCTGGACTTGTAGGGCACCTGCAAGATATCAACGCCGGCTGAACGCTTGAAGGTCTCCATGCCGACCAAGGTGGCGCTGTTGGGCGTGGCGTAGGCGAGCTTGCCGGGGTTCTTCTTGGCATGGTCGATCAACTCTGGCACCGACTTGGCCGGCACGCTCGGGTTGACCAGGAGAACAAAGGGGAGCAGGCCGAAGCGGACCACAGGCACCAGGTCTTTGACCGGGTCGTAGGGGAGGGTCTTGTAGAGGCTGGGGTTGGCCGCATTGGCACTGGCGCCACCCATGAGAAAGGTCAGTCCATCGGGCGCGGACTTGGCCACCGCGTCGGCGGCGATGATGCCATTGGCGCCCGGCCGGTTGTCCACCACGATGCTGGCGCCAAGCTTTTCGCTCAGGCCCGGCAGCGCGATGCGCAGCACATTGTCGGTATAGCTGCCGGCGGCGAAGGGCACCACAATGCGGACCGGCTTGGCCTGGGCCCATACAGGGCCATAGGCGGCTGCCAAGGCCGAGACTGCCGAGCCCAAAACGAGACGGCGGCGGGAAGAGGAAAAATTCGGATGTACGGCGTGACGTGCTGAGGACATGAGGGGGGCACCTTTCACAGCCGATTGTAGGGAGCTACAGCAGCCCGGGTCCCGTCAGCCTTGAGCAGCGAGCCCCCCACGAAAAACGCCCGCACAAGGCGGGCGCTGGAGGGACCAGGGGCAGGCCTTATTCAGCCTTGCCGTCTGCAGCCTCGTCGCTGACTTCAGGGCGATCAACCAGTTCGACCAGGGCCATGGGAGCGTTGTCGCCCACACGGAAACCCATCTTCAGGATGCGGGTGTAGCCGCCCGGGCGGCTCTTGTAACGTGGGCCCAGCTCAGCAAAGAGCTTGACCACCATATCGCGATCGCGCAGACGGTCAAAGGCCAGCCGCTTATTAGCCAGGGTTGGCTCTTTGGCCAGGGTGATCATGGGCTCGACCACGCGGCGCAGTTCCTTGGCCTTGGGTACCGTGGTCTTGATGGCCTCGTGCTGAATCAGCGAGTTCATCATGTTGCGCAGCATGGCCAGCCTGTGGCTGGTGGTGCGATTGAGTTTACGAAGTCCGTGTCCGTGACGCATGTGCTTGTCCTTTCCGATTTTTTAATGCGGGCAGCCGTATCAGGTACTGCCCGTGCACAGCCTGCCTTCAGGCAGGCTTGAGTGTCAGCGCTTGTCCAAGCCGGCCGGGGGCCAAGCTTCCAGGCGCATGCCCAAGGTGAGCCCGCGCGAGGCCAGCACTTCCTTGATTTCATTGAGCGACTTGCGACCCAGATTGGGGGTCTTGAGCAGCTCGTTTTCGGTGCGCTGAATCAGGTCACCGATGTAATAGATGTTCTCGGCCTTCAGGCAGTTGGCCGAGCGCACGGTCAACTCGAGCTCGTCGACCGGACGCAAGAGGATCGGGTCAAACTGCTGCGAGCTGCGCTGCACCGGCGCGTCAAAGGCAGCCAGTTCATTGCCCTCGAGCTGCGCGAACACAGCCAGCTGCTCGACCAGAATCTTGGCCGAAGAACGCACCGCATCTTCAGCGCTGACGGCGCCGTTGGTCTCAATCTCGAGCACCAGCTTGTCCAGGTCGGTGCGCTGCTCGACGCGGGCGCTCTCGACGGTATAGCTGACGCGGCGGACCGGCGAGAACGATGCATCGAGAACGATACGGCCAATCGACTTGGTCGACTCGTCGCCGAAACGGCGCATGGAACCGGGCACATAGCCGCGGCCGCTCTCAACCTTGATCTGCATGTCGATCTTGCCGCCCTGGGCCAGATTCATGATGACATGGTCGGGGTTGATGATCTCGACATCATGCGGGGTCTGGATGTCGCCGGCAGTGACCGGGCCGTCGCCTTCCTTGCGCAGGCTGAGCGTGACCTCGTCACGGTTGTGCAGCTTGAACACCACGCCCTTGAGGTTGAGCAAGATGTTGACGACATCTTCTTGCACACCGTCGATCGAGGAGTACTCGTGCAGCACGCCGGCAATGGTGACCTCGGTGGCTGCGTGGCCGACCATGGACGAGAGCAGCACGCGACGCAGCGCATTGCCCAGGGTATGGCCATAGCCACGCTCGAAAGGCTCGAGCGTGACTTTCGAGCGGTTGTGGCCCAACTGCTCGACGTTGATGGTTTTGGGTTTCAACAGATTGGTTTGCATGCAGTCTTCCTCTCAATACCCTCGGCTCGTTACACCGATAAGGCCGGGTGAAGCGCCCGGTGGGCAGAAAGCCGCCCTCCGGGAATGAAAATTTTCAGCGCGAGTACAACTCGACGATCAGCGACTCATTGACGTCGGCAGCAAACTCATCACGGTCCGGGGACTTCTTGAAGGTGCCCTCGGCCTTGTCGATGCTGACCTCAACCCAGCTGGGCATGCCCACTTGCTGAGCCAGTTGCAGCGCTTCGACGATGCGGTTTTGCTTCTTGGACTTTTCGCGCACAGCCACCACGTCACCGGCCTTGACCATGTACGAAGGGATGTTGACGCTTTGGCCATTGACGGTGATGGCTTTGTGCGAAACCAGCTGCCGAGCTTCGGCGCGGGTCGAACCGAAGCCCATGCGGTAGACCACATTGTCCAGACGGCTTTCGAGCAAGGACAGCAGGTTGGCACCGGTGTTGCCCTTGCGGCGATCGGCCTCTTCAAAGTAGCGGCGGAACTGACGCTCAAGCACACCGTACATGCGCTTGACCTTCTGCTTTTCGCGCAACTGCAGACCGTAGTCAGAGGTGCGGGCACCCGATGTGCGACCGTGCTGACCAGGCTTGGAATCAAATTTGGCCTTGTCCCCTATGGCGCGGCGTGCGCTCTTGAGAAACAGGTCTGTGCCTTCGCGGCGGGAGAGTTTGGCCTTGGGGCCGAGATGACGTGCCACTTGAATAGTCCTTCAATCAGCTGCTGCACCGCTGGGGTACAGGAGCCGTCAGGCGAAGTGCCAGACGGCGGTGGGCTTGGGTTAAAACAGAGCGGGCCGACCGCCGCTTGCACGACAGTACAGCCCGTACCGGGATGGCTCAGATGCGGCGACGCTTTTGCGGGCGGCAGCCGTTGTGCGGAACCGGGGTCACATCGGAAATCGAGTTGATCCGGATACCGAGTGCGCCGAGCGCGCGCACTGAAGACTCGCGACCGGGGCCTGGGCCCTTGATCTCGACGTCCACGTTCTTGATGCCCTGCTCGATCGCGGCGCGACCGGCGACTTCCGAAGCCACCTGAGCGGCAAACGGGGTCGACTTGCGAGAGCCCTTGAAACCCTGACCACCCGACGATGCCCAGGACAAGGCATTGCCCTGGCGGTCGGTGATGGTGATGATGGTGTTGTTGAAGGAAGCGTGGATGTGGGCGATCCCGTCGGCCACATTCTTGCGAACCTTCTTGCGCACGCGCTGAGCGGCGTTGGAGCTAGGTGCTTTTGCCATGAGGTGCTTTCTTTATTTCTTCAGAGCGGCGGCGCCTTTGCGCGGACCCTTGCGGGTGCGGGCATTGGTTCGGGTGCGCTGACCACGCATGGGCAGGCCGCGGCGATGGCGGAAGCCACGGTAGCAGCCGATGTCCATCAAGCGCTTGATGTTCATCGTGGTTTCACGGCGCAGGTCACCCTCGATGGTGTACAGGCCGATCTGGTCACGGATCTTCTCGAGATCAGCGTCCGTCAGGTCCTTGACCTTCTTGCTGTAGGCGATGCCGCAGGCTTCGCAAATCTTGCGAGCACGGGTGCGACCAATGCCGTAAATAGCCGTCAGGCCAATTTCGGCATGCTGATGCGGCGGAATGTTGATACCAGCGATACGAGCCATAGCGTCCTCTTCAAATTCTTCAAATCAACCCTGGCGCTGCTTATGGCGCGGGTCGGTGCAGATAACCCGCACCACACCCTTGCGGCGGATGACCTTGCAGTTGCGGCAAATTTTCTTGACCGAAGCTGAAACTCTCATTTACTTCTCCTAAACACCGACCATGCACGAAGCCATGGCCTTGAACCTTACTAGAGCCGCTCAGGGGCCGGCTTTGAAACTGGCCTTCTTGAGCAGCGACTCATACTGTTGCGACATCATGTAGTTCTGCACCTGGGCCATGAAGTCCATGGTCACCACCACGATGATCAGCAGCGAGGTACCGCCAAAATAGAAGGGCACGTTGTACTTGAGAATCAGGAACTCGGGCAGCAAACACACGAAGGTGATGTAGATCGCGCCAGCCAGCGTCAGCCTGACCAAAATCTTGTCGATGTAACGGGCGGTCTGATCACCAGGGCGGATGCCAGGCACAAACGCGCCGCTCTTTTTCAGATTGTCGGCTGTCTCACGGCTGTTGAAGACCAGCGCCGTGTAGAAAAAGCAGAAGAACACGATGGCCGTCGCATACAGCAACACGTAGATCGGCTGCCCTGGGGCCAGGGTCGAGGCCAAGTCCTTGAGCCAGACCATGCTTTCGCCCGTCGAGAACCAACCCACCACGGTGGCCGGAAGCAAGATGATGGACGAGGCAAAAATGGGCGGAATCACGCCAGCCATGTTGAGCTTGAGCGGCAGGTGCGAGGATTGCCCACCGTAGACCTTGTTGCCCACCTGACGACGGGCATAGTTGACCAAGATCTTGCGCTGACCGCGCTCTACGAACACCACGAAGTAAGTCACCAGGGCCACCAGCACCACGATCACCAGGGCCACGAGAATACTCATAGCGCCAGTGCGCACCAGCTCCAGCAGGCCACCCATGGCACTGGGTAGGCCAGCGGCGATGCCCGCGAAAATCAGAATCGAAATGCCGTTACCCAAACCGCGCTCAGTAATCTGCTCACCCAGCCACATCAGGAACATGGTGCCCGCAGTCAGACTGACAACGGCCGTCATGCGAAAGCCAAAGCCAGGAGCCAGCACCAGCCCGGGCGAGCTCTCCAATGCCACGGCGATACCCATGGACTGGAAGATGGCCAGGGCCAGCGTACCGTACCGGGTGTACTGGGTGATCTTGCGGCGACCGCCTTCGCCCTCTTTCTTCAGCTGCTCAAACGTCGGTACGACGTAGGTCAGCAACTGCATGATGATGGAGGCGGAGATATAGGGCATGATGCCCAGGGCGAACACGGTAAAGCGCGACAGAGCACCACCCGAGAACATATTGAACAGGTTCAATATGCCACCCTGCTGGCTGAACAGCTGCTGCAGCTGGCCTGCATCAATACCAGGCACAGGAATGTGCGCGCCGATGCGATAAACCACCAGCGCCAGCAGCAAAAAGACCAGACGCGCGCGCAGATCCCCGTACTTGCCGGTTTTTGCCAAAGTTGCTGAGCTGGTAGCCACGCTAAAGGTCTAAGGTTGTCGCTTATCTGTGGGAAATCAGGCGATCGAGCCGCCGGCGGCCTCAATGGCAGCCTTGGCACCGGCAGTCGCGCCTATGCCTTGCAGCTTGACCGCTTTGCTCAGGGTACCGGTCTTGATGACCTTAACCGTCTTAGCCAGTTGGCCGATCAGGCCTGCGCTTTTCAGCGCCGACACATCGACTTCGGCCAGGCCGAGCTGCTCGAGCGCGCCCAGAGTCACTTCAGCGTTGAACTGAAGCGACTGAGATTTAAAGCCACGCTTGGGCAGGCGACGCTGCAAGGGCATCTGACCGCCCTCGAAACCAACTTTGTGGTAGCCACCGGCGCGGGATTTTTGACCCTTGTGGCCGCGACCAGCGGTCTTGCCCAGGCCAGAGCCTATGCCACGGCCGACGCGGCGCTTGGCATGCTTGGCCCCAGAGGCCGGCTTGATGGAATTGAGTTGCATGGTAGGCCGCCTATTACAGAATCTTGACCAGGTAAGCGATCTTGTTGATCATGCCGCGCACAGCCGGCGTGTCCTCGAGCTCGCTGACGCTGTTGACACGGCGCAGACCCAGACCGCGCACGGTGGCGCGGTGCGACTGCTGCGTGCCGATAGGGCTGCGAACGAGCTGAACCTTGAGTTTGGGATGGGTCGTCATGGTGTGCCTCTTCAGCCGAGGATTTCTTCGACAGACTTGCCGCGCTTGGCCGCGATCTCAGCCGGCGTGGTCGATTTGTTGAGGGCGTCCATGGTGGCGCGCACCATGTTGTAGGGATTGCTAGAACCATGGCTCTTTGCCACGATGTCAGTGATGCCCATCACCTCGAAAATAGCGCGCATCGGGCCGCCTGCAATGATGCCCGTACCCTTGGGGGCCGGCGCCATCATCACAGATGCAGCACCATGATGGCCTTCGACAGAATGGTGGATGGTACCGCTGCGCAGCGACACCTTGACCATATTGCGACGGGCCTCTTCCATGGCTTTTTGCACCGCAGCGGGTACTTCCTTGGACTTGCCCTTGCCCATGCCGACACGACCATCGCCGTCGCCGACCACGGTCAAGGCCGCAAAGCCCAGAATACGACCCCCTTTGACCACCTTGGTGACGCGGTTGACCGCGATCATCTTTTCCTTGAGGCCGTCCTCAGGAGCGTCGTTTTGCGATTTAGCTTGAAACTTAGCCATATTTCGTATCCTGCTTAGAACTGCAAGCCAGCTTCACGGGCTGCCTCGGCCAAGGCCTTGACACGGCCGTGATAGGCGAAACCGGAGCGATCGAAGGCGACTTTCTCGACGCCTGCGGCCTTGGCCTTCTCGGCGATCCGGCGGCCTATGGTTTGGGCCGCAGCCACATTGCCACCCTTGCCGGAAGCACCCAGGCTTTGACGAACTTCGACCTCGGCGGTCGATGCGCTGGCAATCACCTGCTGGCCGTCGCCCGACACCACGCTGGCGTAGATGTGCAAGTTCGTGCGGTTCACCATCAGACGGGCCACGCCCTGCTGGGCAATGCGCACACGGGTCTGACGGGCACGGCGAAGGCGCTGCTCTTTCTTGGTCAACATGATGCAGCTCCTTACTTCTTCTTGGTTTCTTTGATGACGATCGTCTCGTCCGAATACCGGATGCCCTTGCCCTTGTAGGGCTCAGGAGGACGAACGGCGCGCACCTCGGCAGCGATCTGGCCGACGCGCTGGCGGTCAAAGCCCTTGATCAACACCTCAGTAGGGGTCGGGGTTTCGACCTTGATTCCGGCAGGCATATCCATCACCACTGGGTGGGAATAACCGACGGTCAGGTTGAGCTTGGTGCCCTGGGCCTGAGCCTTGTAGCCCACGCCAACCAGGCTAAGCTTCTTTTCGAAACCCTTGGCCACGCCGGTCACCATGTTGTTGACCAACTGGCGCATGGTGCCGCTCATGGCGTCTGCCTGGCGCGAATCGTCAGCAGCCACGAAAGTGAGCTTACCGCCCTCATTCTTGACCGTCACCAGCGCACTCTGGGCCAGCGAGAGCGCACCCAGAGCACCCTTGACGCTGATCTGATCTTCTTTGATTGCCACGTCCACGCCTTGCGGCACGACGACGGGGTTCTTGCCTACTCGAGACATCTTGATGTTCCTTTCTGTCCCGGCCTTAAGCCACGTAGCACAAGACTTCGCCGCCCACACCAGTGGCCCGGGCCTTGCGATCCGTCATGACGCCCTTGGGCGTGGTGACGATGGCGACACCCAGCCCGTTCATGACCTGGGGGATGGCGCCGCTGCCCTTGTACACACGCAGGCCAGGGCGACTGACGCGCTCGATGCGCTCGATCACCGGACGACCCGCGTAGTACTTCAACGCGATTTCTAACTGCGGACGGCCGTCATCGCTCTTGACCTGGAAGCCATCGATATATCCCTCGTCCTTGAGGACTTGGGCGATGGCCACCTTGACTTTGGACGAAGGCACCAGCACCGTGGTCTTCTCAACCATCTGTGCATTGCGGATACGCGTCAGCATATCGGCGATGGGATCACTCATGCTCATAAAAGTTCTCCGGGTGCTTACCAGCTGGCCTTGGTGATACCGGGGATGTCCCCAGCAAACGCCAGCTCACGGATCTTGCCGCGGGCCAGACCGAATTGACGGAAGGTGCCACGCGGACGACCCGTGATGGCGCAGCGGTTGCGCTGACGCGTCGGGTTGGCATTGCGGGGCAACTTTTGCAGATCCAGGCGGGCGAGCGCACGCTCGTCGTCGGAACGCTTAGCGTCACCGGCGATGGCCTTGAGTTCAGCATATTTCTTGGCGAACTTAGCTGCGAGCTTGTCGCGCTTGAGTTCACGTTGCAGCAGAGCTTTTTTTGCCATGGTGCGCGCCTTCAGTTCTTGAACGGGAAACGGAAAGCGGCGAGCAGTGCTTTGCACTCATCGTCAGACTTGGCCGTTGTAGTGATGCTGATATTCAGGCCGCGCAGGGCGTCGACCTTGTCGTATTCGATCTCGGGGAAGATGATCTGTTCCTTGACCCCGATGTTGTAGTTGCCACGACCATCGAAGGCACGACCAGAGATACCCCGGAAGTCACGCACACGGGGCAGGGCCACAGTGACAAAGCGATCCAGGAATTCATACATACGCACGCCACGCAGCGTAACCATGCAACCGATCGGCAGACCTTCACGGATCTTGAAGCCGGCAATGGCTTTCTTGGCCTTGGTCACCACCGGCTTTTGACCAGCAATCTTGGTCAGGTCGCCCACGGCGTTGTCCATGACTTTCTTGTCGGCAACGGCTTCACTGACACCCATGTTCAGGGTGATCTTGGTGATGCGCGGCACCTGCATGGGAGAGCTGTAACCGAACTTTTCGATCAGGGCCGGCGCGATCTTTTCGCGATAGAGAGCTTGCAAGCGAGCCATGGTCATGCACCCTTGATTTCTTCGCCGCTGGACTTGAAGACGCGAACCTTCTTGCCGTCAGCGAGCAATTTAATACCAACCCGATCTGCCTTACCGGCAGCGGCGTTGTAGATCGCCAAGTTGGACTGATGGATGGGCATGCTTTTTTCAACAATGCCGCCAGTTGTGCCCTTCATGGGGTTGGGCTTGGTGTGCTTTTTCACCAGGTTGATGCCCTCGACCAACAGATGGTCCTCGCCCGAGCGCAGCGACACTTTGCCGCGCTTGCCTTTGTCCCGGCCGGCAATGACGATAACTTCGTCGCCCTTGATTAACTTGTTCATGGTGGAGATCCTTACAGAACTTCAGGCGCCAGCGAGACGATCTTCATGAAGCGCTCGGTGCGCAATTCGCGCGTGACAGGCCCAAAGATGCGGGTGCCGATGGGCTCGAGCTTGGCGTTGAGCAAGACGGCGGCATTGCCGTCGAACTTAACGAGCGAGCCATCGCCACGGCGGATGCCCTTGGCGGTGCGCACCACGACGGCGCTGTAGACCTCGCCTTTTTTCACCCGGCCCCGCGGGGCGGCTTCCTTGATGCTGACCTTGATGACATCGCCCACGCTGGCATAGCGACGCTTGGAGCCTCCAAGCACCTTGATGCACATGACGGACTTGGCACCCGTGTTGTCAGCAACATCGAGTTTCGATTGCGTTTGAATCATTTGATGGTTCCCAACTTGTCCTGGCAGGATCGCCGGCCGGCTTGACACCGTTCGGCTGGCCCTGGGCCAGTCAGTCTTGGGCCCGTCGTCCACCTGGCAAACCACTCGCCAGACTTTCGATTGGGCTTTACTTTCCGCTTTACTGATCGACCTTCGCTACCTTGGGTTTCAAGAAGCGAAGCCCGCAAGTATAACTTGTCTCGGCGATGGCGTCAACAGGGCCTGTCAAGCGCCTTGGGTCAGCCCCGCCTCGAACGCCCGATCGGACCTTCCCCTGGTCGGAAATCGATCGGATGAGACGCAAACAAGCCAATCGCCAGTCAAATCGCACCGATATGGTGCATTCCGGGAGTTGGCCTGGGCTCTGCTAACCTAGGATGACACTTTCCGTCCCTTCAGGCCACCTTCCCATGATCAGCCCAACAAGCATCCCCCCATCCATCGCCTTTATCGGCGGCGGCAATATGGCCACCGCCCTGATCGGCGGCCTATGTCGTCAAGGCATGCCCGGTCAGCAAATCTGGGTGGTCGAGCCCCAGCCCGAGCAGCGCGAGCGCCTGCAAAGCCAGTGGGGCGTGCAGACACTGGGCGCCGCCGGCTCCGAGTTGAGCGGCTCAAAATTGGTGGTGTGGGCGGTCAAGCCCCAGATATTCGCCCAGGCTGCCGAGCAAGCCGGGCCGCATGTGCGCTCGGCGCTGCAGCTGAGCGTGGCCGCCGGGATAGGCACCGAGACGCTGGCGCGCTGGCTGGGCAGCGAACGCATCGTGCGGGCCATGCCCAACACGCCCGCGCTGATCGGACGCGGCATTACCGGCCTGTACGCCCGCACGGCGGTCAGCAGCGCCGAGCGCGAGTCCATCGCAGCGGTGATCGCCCCGACCGGGCCGTCGCTGTGGCTGGAGCGCGAGGAATTGCTCGATGCGGTCACCGCGCTATCGGGCTCCGGGCCGGCCTATGTGTTTTATTTCTTAGAGGCCATGATCGAGGCTGGCATCGACATGGGCTTGGCGCCTGAGCAGTCACGCCAACTGGCCTTGGCCACCTTTGGCGGCGCCTGTGCGCTGGCGGCCGACTCGCCTGAGTCCCCCGCGGTGCTGCGCGAGCGGGTGACCTCCAAGGGCGGCACCACCTACGCCGCCCTGAGCGCCATGCAGGCGGCCGATATGAAGGCGCATTTCATGGCCGCCATCCGGGCAGCACAGGCCCGCGCGCATGAGCTGGGGCAGGAGTTCGGCCGCCATTGAGCGGCGCCGCAGCGGCCGGATCAGACCGACAGCGCCACCCCCAGGAAAACCGTCAGCCCCAGCCAATGGTTCATGCGAAAGGCCAGGAAGCAGGCCTGCCGCTCGCGGTGGCGTATCAGCCAGCCGTGCCACAGCGCCTGAGCCGCGGCAAGACCGAGGGCCAGCCACAGCCAAGCCGAGCGCTGCGGCGCGTCAAGCACCCAGGCCCAGATCAGCAGATAAGCCGCATAGAAAGCCCAGATGGCCGGCACATCCCAACGGCCCAGCGTAATGGCCGAGGTCTTCATGCCGATGCGAAGGTCGTCGTCGCGGTCGACCATGGCGTACTCGGTGTCGTAGGCCAGCACCCAAAACAAATTGCCCAGCAGCAGCCACAGCGCCTGCGGCGGCACCTGGCCCTGGACCGCCGCATAGGCCATGGGGATGCCAAAGCTAAAGGCCACACCCAGCACAGCCTGGGGCATGGCCACGAAACGTTTGGCATAGGGGTAGGCGATGGCCACCGCCAGCGCAGCGAAGGACCAGGCAATGGCCGTGGCCTGGGTGGTCAGCACCAAGGCGAAGGCAGCCAGCGCCAGCACCCCACCAAAGACCAGCGCCTGCCTGACCGACAGCGCACCGCGCGTGACCGGCCGCTGGGCGGTGCGCTTGACATGGCGGTCAAAGTCGCGATCGGCCACATCGTTGATGCAGCAGCCAGCACTGCGCATCAAGACAGTGCCCAGCACAAACACCAGCAGCAGATGCCAGCCGGGAAACCCGCCAGCGGCCAGCCACAGGGCCGACAGCGTGGGCCACAGCAGCAGCAGCCAGCCAGCCGGCCGGTTCCAGCGGATCAGGTCCAGGTAAAGCTGCCACCGCGATGGCTGGGGTTCGATGGGCAGGTCGGACATCTTGCGCAAGCGGGTGTCTCAAGACAGCCGCGTCACCCCGGGTAACTCGCAGGCGTAGATCGAATTGCGCAGAGCGGCAATCGCCTCATAGCGGGTAAAGCTGCGGCGCCAGGCCAGCACCACGCGGCGGCTGGGTATATGGCCCTCAAAGGGCAGGTATTTCACGTAGGACGGCCGCTCGGGCGACTCACCGCGCAGGGCGCGCCCACGCCGCACAGGCGCCGGCTCGCTGGCCTGCAGACCGCCCTGCGGCACGCTCAGGCGCGGCAGCAGGGTAATGCCCATGCCGGCAGCCACCATGTGCTTGATGGTCTCGAGCGATGAGCCTTCAAAGCTCTTGCGTATGCCGTCAGCGGTGCTGGAGAAACGGGCGAACTCCGGGCAGACCTCGAGCACATGGTCGCGAAAGCAATGGCCATTGCCCAGCAAAAGCATGGTCTCATGCTTGAGCTCCTCGGCTCGGATGGTGCTGCGCGCCGCCCAGCCATGGCTGCTGGGCACCGCCGCCACAAAGGGCTCGTCGTACAAAGGCGCAATGGCCAGATTGCTGTCGGGGATGGGCTCGGCCAGGATGGCGCAGTCGATCTCACCGGTGCGCAACTGCTCGAGCAGTTTGACGGTGAAGTTCTCCTGCAGGATCAGGGGCATCTGGGGGTGGCGCGATATCGCCTGGCGCACTAAATCGGGCAAGAGATAGGGCCCGATGGTGTAAATCACACCGAGCGTCAGGGGGCCGGCCAGTGGGTCCTTGCCGCGCTTGGCAATTTCGCGGATGCCGTCGGCCTGCTCGAGCACGCTCTGGGCCTGTCGCACGATGTCCTCGCCCAGCGGCGTGACGGTGACCTCGCTGGCGCTGCGCTCGAAGAGCTTGACATCGAGCTCCTCCTCGAGCTTCTTGATGGCCACGCTCAAGGTCGGCTGCGAGACGTGGCAGGCGTCAGCGGCCTTGCCAAAGTGCTTCTCGCGCGCCACGGCCACGATGTACTTGAGTTCGGTCAACGTCATAAGCGCAATTGTCCTTCAAGCTGGCCGGCCTGCGGTACCGCTTACAGGTTCAGGCTTTGACGAATTGCGAGCGTGCCCCCAGCCAGCGCGTCACATGCCGCTCGGCCAGCTGAGGGTGCCGCTCGAGCATGCGCGGAGCCAGTTCGCGGGCCCATTGCAGCCACTGCACATCGGTGGCCAGGTCGGCAAAGCGCAGGAGCGGCGCGCCCGATTGGCGCGCGCCCAGAAACTCCCCGGGCCCGCGAATCTCCAGATCCCGGCGGGCAATTTCGAAGCCGTCCTGCGTCTCGGCCATGGCTTTGAGGCGCGAGCGCGCGGTCTCGCCCAGGCGCGGGCCATCACCCGTGCTGTACATCAGCACGCAGGCCGAAGCCGCCGCACCGCGGCCAACCCGTCCGCGCAGTTGGTGCAGCTGCGACAAGCCAAAGCGCTCGGCATGCTCGACCACCATCAGCGAGGCATTGGGCACGTCCACACCGACCTCAATCACGGTGGTGCTGACCAGCACCGCTGTCTGACCGCTGGCAAAGGCGGCCATCACCGCCTTCTTTTCGAGCGTGGGCATGCGCGAATGCAGCAGGGCCACCGCATGACCCGGCAGGGCAGCGGCGAGCTCCTCGTGGGTCTCGGTGGCGTTGCGCAAATCCAGCGCCTCACTCTCTTCTATCAGGGGACAGACCCAGTAGACCTGCCGGCCCTCGCCCAACTGCGCGCGAATGCGCTCGATCACCTCGTCGCGCCGGCTCTGGTTGACCACCTTGGTCACGATAGGGCTGCGCCCTGGCGGCAGCTCGTCGATGGTCGAGACATCCAGGTCAGCGTAGTAACTCATGGCCAGCGTGCGCGGAATCGGCGTGGCCGACATCATCAGCATGTGCGGCTCCAGGCTGTCGCCGTTGTCATCGCTGCTCATCTTGCTGCGCAGGGCCAGACGCTGGGCCACGCCGAAGCGGTGCTGCTCGTCAATGATGGCCAGAGCCAGCCGGGCAAACTGCACCTTGCTCTCGATCACCGCATGGGTGCCCACCACCAACTGCGCCTGGCCTGAGGCAATGGCGGCCAGCGCCGCGCGCCGCTCGGCCGCCTTCTGGCTGCCGGTCAGCCAGGCGGTGACGATGCCCAGCGGCTCCAGCCAGGTCACCAATTTCCGAAAGTGCTGCTCGGCCAGGATCTCGGTGGGCGCCATCAGCGCGCATTGCCAACCCACCTCGATGCAGCGCAGCGCGGCCAGCGCCGCCACCACCGTCTTGCCCGAACCCACATCGCCTTGCAGCAGGCGGTGCATGGGCTGCTCGCGCAGCAGGTCGGCGCCGATCTGCGCCTCCACCCGCTGCTGCGCCCCGGTCAGGCGAAAGGGCAGCGCCGCCAGCAGGCGCTCGCGCAGGCCGCTGGCCACCTCGGCAGGCTGCAGCACTGGCGAGCGCATGGCGTCGCGCGCGCGCCTGGCCTGCAACTGCGACAGCTGCTGGGCCAGCAACTCCTCGGCTTTCAGGCGTTGCCAGGCCGGATGGCTGCGGTCATCGAGCTCGGCCAGGCTGACCTGCGGGCTGGGCTGGTGCAAGAAAGTCAGCGCCTGCCGCAATGTCCAGGCCGGGCCCTGCGCCGCCGGCCAAGCGCCAGCAGGCAGGGTCTCCGACAAATCAGCCCGGCCCAAGCCTCCGAGCACCGCCTTGCGCAAATAGGCCTGGGGCAGTTGGGCGACCGTGGGGTAGACCGGGGTCAGGGCCTGCGGCAGTTCGCCGCCGGCGAGTTTGAAGCTCGGGTGCACCATCTCGCGACCCAAAAAGCCGCCGCGCAGCTCGCCGCGCACCCGCACAAGGGCACCTTCGCTCAAAGTTTTTTGGTGGGCAGGGTAGAAATTGAGAAAGCGCAGCACGCAGGTATCGCTGCCGTCGTCGACCTCCACCTTGAGCTGCCTGCGCGGGCGCAGGGCAACCTCGCTGCGCAGCACCCGCGCCTCGATTTGCACCGTCTCACCGTCGCGGGCGTCTGCCAAGCGGGTGATGCGGGTTTCGTCTTCGTAGCGAAAGGGCAGGTGCAGGGCCAGGTCGATATCGCGCGCCAAACCCAGCTTTTGCAGCGCTTTTTGCGCTGGCGATGTGGGCCTGCTGGACTGGCTCGCGGCTGCGGCGTTCGACATGCGCGCCGATTGTGCCTCGCCGGCTCCCTCACCCGCATCGCAAGGCGTTTGACCAGGGGCCATGGTCAAACAGTCACAGTCGACGCCACAAAGTTGACTATTGATTAATTTAATTAACAAGATTTGATACTTTTCCCCTTATCAATATTTAACTAATTGATTACCATCGTCGCCGGCCGGTCAATGACTTTGACCGTCAATTGAATTTCGAATCGAGAGCAACTATGAGCGCAGGTCGTCAACTTTTGCAGACCCTGGTAGCCGCCGGCTTGGTGGTCCTGACCGCTTGCAGCGGCGGGGGCAGCTCAGGCGGCGGGGCGGGTTACACCATCACCGGGGTGGCGGCTTCGGGCGCCGCAATTTCACAGGGCATCCTGGACGTGCATTGCCAACAAGGCTCGGCCAGCGCCGTCACCGCGCTGGACGGCAGCTACAGCGTCACCATCGCCGGTGGCCAGGGGCCCTGCATCTTGCGCGCCAGCCAGCCAGCCACCGGACTGGTGCTGCATTCGCTGGTCGAGGGCGGCGCGAGCAGCGCCAACATCACGCCGGTCACCGAGCTGATCCTGGCGCATCTGTTCGGGCGCGCTCCGGCCGAGGTGTTTGCCAATTTCGGCCCCGAGCAGATCCAGAAAATCACGGCCGAGCGGCTCGCGCTGAGCAAGGCAGTGGTGCTGGAGGCCACCAAAAGCTGGCGCCTGGCCACGCCCGAACAGGCCGAATTTGACCCCTTCCAGGCGCCTTTGAAGGCCGCCACCAGCCTGGCTGGCGGCAACAACTTTGACCAAACCCTGGACGCGCTGATGGCGTCCATCATCGCGGCCGACACCAGCCTGCCCGCACTGGCCCTGGGCCTGGCAGCGGCCACTCAGAGCAACGCGCCGGACAAGGCCAAGGCCCTGCTCGGCACCAGTCAAGATAAGCTGGACGGCTGCCCAATAGCGCGCAGCGGTCCGCTGTGGCTGCTCGATTTCAGCAACGCTTTCGACGGCCCCCGGCGCTTTCGCATCGACTATGCCCAAAGTGCCCTGGTGCAGCAAGGTCCGCAGGAGCAAGAAGTGGCACGCAGCCCCATCGCGCTATCAAGCACCGAATACTGCGCATTCAGCGCCCAATTGGACGGCCAGACGACCCAATTTCGCGTCTCTGGCAGCGGCCTGATGCTTTGGAACAACCCGCGCTACGCCGGGCTGGCCGTGCCGCGCCAAAGCCTACTGAACCTCGCTCCGCTGCAATACCAGGCCACCCAGGCTTCGCTGGCTTATCTGGTGGCCAACGTGAGCGGGCAAACGGTGACACAGGCCATTGCCAACCGCTTCGAGTGGAATGCCGGGCGCCTGAGCACCTACGGCTGCGACTTCAGCGATGCCAGCCGACCGGCTTGCGCCACCGACCTGAGCCAGTCCTTTATCCTCAGCTGCTCGCCCACCCCGGGCGTGGACGCGCGCGAGGCCCCATTGCAATGCCGGCGCAGTGACAACGCAGCGGCCGGTCAGTCCATCGGTTTTGTGTCCGGCTCGAGCGCCATCAGCATTGTGGCGGTGCAGGACTTCCCGATTGCGGCTCCTGGCCTGACCGGCGGCCAGGTGCTGGCGCGCGGCATCATGATCGTCTCGCGCGCCAGCCCTCAGGCCACGCCCGAGCCTGGCTCAGCCCGTGCCGAGCGCAGTCTATGGTTCGTCGGCCTGGATGCCAGTGGCCAGCCGGTATCGGGGTACACAGCCGCCAACACAGTGGTGTCGGCGGGTGCTGGGCAATACAGCAGCCAAGAGGCCGGTCAGAGCTGGCTCAGTCTGATCGATCAGCCCGCTCTGGGCATGGTCTACAGCAGGCCTACCAACGCCAGCGGTTTCCACCTGAACGTCCCCTCGGCCGAGGGCTGGAGCTTCGCCATCGACGCCACCGGCCCCACGCCTGTGCCCCGAGCCTCGGTGCGCACCCACTTGCGACCCTGACGCCTGCCCGACCCGCTCTGGTGATTGCCGGCGGGCCGCATGACAAAATCCCATCCCCTCACTTTCTTGGAACGGGCCCGTCCGGCCCTCAAGCACCATGGCACTGCCCCCTGACGCCAGCGCAGCCCGCGACTGGACCCTGGCCGACTTTGACTTTCAACTCCCGCCCGAACTGATCGCCCAGCACCCGCTGGCCGAGCGCTCGGCCTCGCGCCTGCTCGATGGCCGCGGCGAGGCGGCACTTGATCGGGGCATGCGCGAACTGCCCGAGCTGCTGCGCGCAGGCGATCTGCTGGTCTTCAACGACACCCAGGTCATCAAGGCCCGACTCTTTGGCCACAAGCCCAGCGGCGGGCGCCTGGAGTTGCTGATCGAGCGGGTGCTCGATGCGGATACTGGCCTGGTGGCGGCGCACATGAGGGTCAGCAAAAAACCGGCCGTCGGTACGCTGCTGCAGATGGACGGCGGGTTTGAGGCGCGGCTGCTGGGCCGCT